>Ga0308163_10000229_pt1 | contig 144760 bp, 129 predicted proteins | sample PhyTR1_FD_201037 | JGI IMG/M metagenome (GOLD analysis project Ga0308163, IMG submission 201037) | Phyllosphere microbial communities from UC Gill Tract Community Farm, Albany, California, United States - DLSLT.R1 | ecosystem: Host-associated > Plants > Phyllosphere > Unclassified | place...
GGTGATATCGGCGATGGTGTAGTCGTGTTGCGATTTGAGTACGGCGTTCATCACGCCCTCCTTTCAGTTGTGAAAAAGGTACGTGAGCGCAGTTGCAGGATATTCCGAGCCTGGCGAATTTCTTCGTCGCAACGCTCCTCGGACCCCGGATTTTAGCATTGTCAAGGCCGGCGCGCCAATCAAATTCGCGCCACTTGTCAGACTGCAATGCCAGCACCCAAGTCGCCAGCCATGGCTCTCGGGCCAAGCGGGGCCGAAAAATGTCGAGGGCAAGGCGCAGCGACGCAGACAGTACGAATGTACGGCAAGGAAGCTGCAACGCCGCCATCGGCATTTTTTCGGGCCTGCGTCTCCGGCCCGCCATTTAACGTTGAAAGCACCCCAAAGCAAGTGCTCTCACACGCATTGGAAGGGCTTTACTTCAGGCCGGCCGCATCGCGCAGCAGGGCGACCTTGTCGGTACGTTCCCACGTGAATTCCGGCTCTTCGCGGCCGAAGTGGCCGTAGGCGGCGCTCTTCTGGTAGATCGGGCGCAGCAGGTCCAGCATCTGCACGATGCCTTTCGGACGCAGGTCAAAATGCGCCAGCACCAGTTTCGCGATTTCCGCGTCCGGAATCACGCCCGTGCCTTCGGTGTAGACGGTGATATTGATCGGCTTGGCCACGCCGATGGCATAGCTGACCTGCACCTGGCATTGACGGGCCAGGCCGGCGGCGACAATGTTTTTCGCCACGTAGCGGGCGGCGTAGGCAGCCGAACGGTCAACCTTCGATGGGTCCTTGCCCGAGAACGCGCCGCCACCGTGCGGGGCCGCGCCACCGTAGGTGTCGACGATGATCTTGCGGCCGGTCAGGCCGCAATCGCCTTGCGGACCGCCGATAACGAAACGGCCGGTCGGGTTGACCAGGAATTTGGTTTCCGTCAGCCATTCACGCGGCAGGATCGGCTTGATGATTTCTTCGATTACCGCTTCTTCGATCTGCGAGTGGGTCATTTCCGGCGCATGCTGGGTCGACAGCACCACCGTGTGCACGCCGACCGGGCGGCCGTCGACATAGCGCAAGGTCACTTGCGATTTCGCGTCCGGGCGCAGCCATGGCAGGCGGCCGTCCTTGCGCAGCTGCGACTGGCGCTCGACCAGGCGGTGCGCATAGTGGATGGCGGCGGGCATCAGCTCGGCCGTTTCATCGCAGGCGTAGCCGAACATCAGGCCCTGGTCGCCAGCGCCTTGATCGAGGTCAATCCCGGCGCCTTCATCGACGCCTTGCGCGATGTCGGGCGACTGCTTGTCGTAGGCCACCAGCACGGCGCAACCCTTGTAGTCGATGCCGTATTCGGTATTGTCGTAACCGATGCGTTTGATGGTCTCGCGCGCAACTTGAATATAATCCACATTGGCGTGGGTGGTAATTTCACCCGCCAGCACCACCAGGCCGGTGTTGCACAGCGTTTCGGCGGCCACGCGGGCGTTCGGGTCCTGGCTCAGGATGGCGTCGAGAATGGCGTCGGAAATTTGATCGGCGACCTTGTCGGGGTGGCCTTCCGAGACGGATTCGGACGTGAAGAGATAATCGTTGGACATGCAGGCTCCTGTTTACTATGTGAATGTTCTGTCGCAGTAAAGAGGATTTGCCTGCGACGCTTTAGCGATATTTATATTCCGCTTCGCAAGTTGTCTATTAACTCAGCGGATACTACAACGTGGTATTTTACGCTTCTTAAAAAATTTTGGCAGTGCAACACGCCATACTTTAGAAACAGATCATTCATGCTCGTCCCCATCTTCCGCTTTTTATCCTGGTTTCCCCTGCCTTTCCTGCATGCGCTCGGCGCTGCGATGGGCTGGGTGATTTATGCCATTTCACCGTCCTACCGCCGCCGCATGCGCGAGAACATGCAAGGTGCGGGGTTTTCGCAACACTTGCATGCGGCCGTGGCCGAAGCGGGCAAGAGCGTGCTGGAATTGCCGTTCATCTGGTGCGCGCCAGCCGAGCGCGTGGCGCGCCATGCGACGGTGGAAAACTGGGAACTGGTGGAGCGGGCGCTGGCGCATGGCCGCGGCATCGTGTTTTTGACGCCGCACCTGGGCTGCTTTGAAATCGTTGCCCAGCAGATCGCGCTGCGCACGGCGCTGACCGTGATGTACCGCCCGCCCAAGCGCGCCGCGCTGAAACCGCTGATCGAAGGCGCGCGCGCACGCGAAAACCTGATGCTGGCGCCGGCCAATATGTCGGGCGTGCGCATCTTCGCCAAATGCCTCAAGAAGGGTCAGCCGATCGGCCTGCTGCCCGACCAGGTGCCGCAGGAAGGCGAAGGCGTGTGGGCCGAGTTCTTTGGCCGCCCCGCCTACACCATGACCCTGCCGGCCAAGCTGGCGCAGATGGGCGGCGCCGAAGTGATCATCACCTATGCCGAGCGCCTGCCGGGCGGACGCGGCTATCGCGTGCATTTCGTGCCGTTCACGGAATCGCTGGACGGCAGCTCGGCCGAACAGGCGCGCACCATCAATGCCGCCATGGAACAACTGATCGCACGCAGCCCGGCCCAGTATCTGTGGAGCTACAACCGCTTCAAGGTGCCGCGCGGCGCGCCGCCGCCGACGCCAGTGTCGCCAGCGGCTGACGGAGCGCCATCATGAGGCTGCTGATCGGCATCATGTGGCTGCTGCACTGGCTGCCGCTGCCCATCCTGGGCCGCTTCGGCGCCGGCATCGGCAATCTGCTGTTCCTGGTGATGGGGCCGCGGCGCGAGATCGCCCTGACCAACTTGCGCCTGTGCATGCCGGAACTGACGGAAGTGCAGCGGCGCACCCTGGCGCGCCAGCATTTCCAGGCCTATTCGCGCAGCGTGTGGGAGCGCAGCATTCTGTGGTGGGCTTCGGAAGCGCGCCTGAATCGGCTGATCAAAAGAGTACCGGCGTTTCCCGGCCAGCAGATCGCCAGCAAGCCGACCATCCTGCTGTGCCCGCATTTTGTCTGCCTGGACGTGGCCGGCGCCGCCACCGCGATGGAAATCGAAGCGTCGTCGATGTATGTGCAGCAAAAAAACGCCGTGTTCGACAAGGCCTTGCGCGACGGCCGCTCGCGCTTCAAGCCGTCGCGGCTGTTTACGCGCCAGGACGGCATCAAGACCATCTTGCGCGCGCTGCGCGACGGCCTGCCCTATTTCATGCTGCCGGACATGGATTTCGGTGAAAAAGACGCCGAGTTCGTGCCGTTTTTCGGCGTGCCGGCCGCCACGCTGACGGCCACCGCGCGCCTGGCGATGGCGGCGCGCGCGCAGGTGATCCCCGTGATCGCCACCTTTTTACCGAATTACCAGGGCTGGCAGGTCACCTATTACCCGGCCTGGGACGATTATCCGGGCGACGACATCACGGCCGCCACGCGCCGCATGAACGAATTCATCGAGGAGCGCGTGCGCGAAGCGCCGGCCGAATATTTCTGGACCCACAAACGCTTCAAGACGCGTCCGGCGGGCGAAGCCTCGTTCTATCACCAGCAAAACCAAGACTGAACAGCATGAAACTGAACTTTACCAAGATGCACGGCGCCGGCAATGACTTCATTGTCATCGACGCCATCAGCCAGCAGATCGATTTCACGCCAGCACAATGGCAGCGCCTGGCCGACCGCCGTTTCGGCATCGGCGCCGACCAGATCCTGGTGGTGGAAAAAGCCCGCCTGCCCGGCTGCGACTTCCGCTACCGCATCTATAACAACGATGGCGGCGAAGTGGAACAGTGCGGCAACGGCGCGCGCGCGTTCGTCAAATTCGTCAGCGAAAAAGGTTTGTCGGATAAACGCAGCATCAGCGTCGAAACCATGGCCGGCGTGATCGCGCCGCGCCTGGAACTGGACGGCAGCATCACGGTCGACATGGGCGCACCGGTCTTGGAGCCCGTGCTGGTGCCGTTCACGGCGGACGGCCTGGATGGCGTGCGGCAAGGCGACGACACCAGCTGGCCACTGGACCTGGCGCTGCCGGGCGGCGCCGCCACGGTGCTGGTGTCGGTGGTATCGATGGGCAATCCGCACGCGGTGCAGGTGGTCGGCGATGTCGATGCGGAAAACCTGGAAGCATCAGGGCCGCTGATCGAACACCATCCGCGCTTTCCGCGCAGGGTCAACGCCGGCTACATGCAGATAATCGACCGCCAGCATGTGAAGTTGCGCGTGTATGAACGGGGCGCCGGAGAAACCCTGGCCTGCGGCACCGGCGCCTGCGCCGCCGCCGTGGCCGGCATCTTGCGCGGCCTGCTCGACTCGCCGGTGCGCATCAGCGCGCGCGGCGGTGAACTGTCGATCGCATGGCAAGGACCGGGCCAGCCGGTCCTGATGACAGGGCCGGCCGTGACGGTCTTCGAAGGCCAGATCGAGGTGTAACTTCAGGCCGCCAGGAACTGCTGTTCCTGCGGCGCGCCCAGTTCCGCCAGATAGCATTTCAGGCGGTACAGGCGCTGCCGGTAATTGCCTTCCGGGCCATCGAGTCCGCAATCGATGCGCTCGAACGTGCGCAGCACCTGGTCCAGCACCTGGCGTTCCTGCGCCGAACGGATCAGCACCAGGCGCCGCTTGCCGCGGCCATGCGTGGCGCTGATATCGATCAGCAAACAATGCCCCTGGTCGGCCGCATGCACGTCGAGCAGCAGCGCTTCGGCGCGCGTCAGCTGAAAGCAGCGTGCCAGGGCCATGCGCCCGGCCAGCAAGGGCTGGCTTTGATCGAGTTCGCGCCTGAGCGCTGGGCTGTCGGCGCCGGCAAACTGGCCCCACTCGCCCGGCGCTGCGCGCGGCGCGATTTTCGCCAGCACCGCTTCGGCCTCGCCGCTGCCCTGCGACTGTGCCTGCAACAGCCAGTAGGCGGCGCGCACGTCGCTGTTGACGCCTTCGCGGCGGTTGCGCCAGGCGTGCATGCCGCATTCGAGCTGGGCCGGGCCGTGGCCCAGGTCGGCGGCGCGCTCCAGGCAGCAATGCGCTTCAACCACATTACGCTGTGAAAATTCGGGTTTGGTATAAATGCGCGACAGCACGAACCAGGCTTCGGCCAGGCCCTGTTCGCCGGCCTGCGTCAGCCAGCGCACGGCACGCTTGAAATTGGCCGCGCCGTTGCGGGCGGCCAATTTGCGGCCATGCGCGTCCATGCGCGCATAACCGAGGCCCAGCTCCAGCTGCGAGGCCCGGTCGCCACCATGCGCCGCCAGCTCGCAGCACTGCCAGCTCTCGGTGCCGCCGGTGGGCGCCAGCGCCTGCGCGCAGCGCGACAGCAGCACTACCTGCCCTGGCGTCAAGCTGATGCTGCGCGCGCCATGCACCGCCTGGCGCTGCAACAATTCCCGCGCCAGCGGCATCGCGTGCGTCAGGAAACCGGCCTGGTCACCCGACAGCCAGGCCTGCTCCAGCCAGGCGTCGCCGCCACGCTGTTGCGCCGGGTCCTGCGCGCCATCCTGGCGCGACAGCAGCCACAGCGCATCGGGCAAACCGGCCCGCGCCGCCGCTTCCAGCCCCAGCCTGGCCTTGGCGCGCACCGCCTCGCAGTGGTTGGCGCAGTCGGCCAGCACCAGTTGCGCCAGCACCAGGCCGGCTTGCGCCAGGCCGGCGTCAAATGCCTGTTGATAATAGGGGATGAGCGCCTTGGCCGCCGCTTGCGCCAGCTCGAAAGGCACATGCGTGCCGATCAACAAGCACGCTTCCTCGCTGCCTTCCTGCGCCGCGCGCGCCAGCCAATGCAAGGCCGTCGGCACGCTTTTCGGCACGCCGTGGCCAAACAGATACACTCGTCCCAGCGCCAGTTGGCAAACGACGTCGCCCGCACGCGCTCCCTTGATCAATCCTAAAATTTCGCGATTTGCCATCGATTCTCTATATTGAGTCAATGATTCTAATAATCTGCTGTCTCCTGGCTTGCCACGGCACGGCGCGTCCGAAAACGCTGTCATGTCATGCAAACTGTTACATAGTGTAACTTCCTTGCGTGCCAAATCCGCCATGAGACAAAGGAAAATTGATTAAACGCAATATTTTCTTCGCTTGCGCGCGGCCGCTGGTGGCGTGGCAAGAGGGAGCGGCGGCCGTTACCGGCGCACACGGGAAAAACCGGGCGTTACGAAAATACAACAGCGCAGGCTGCTTGTCAGGCTTTCCACCAATTTTTTCATCCACATTTGACCAATCCCACACGTGCGCCGCGCCGAACACTTAAGGTTGTCTCATCGAAACGCGGCAATCAGCGCCTTTCACTCTGCTCGGATCTCTGACGGAAACCACTTTAACTAGGGAAAAAGACATGAAAAAATCACTCGTTGCCCTCGCACTGTTCGGCGCCTTTGCCGCCACCGCGCAAGCCCAATCGTCGGTGCAAATCTACGGTACGGTCGATGCCGGCCTGGCCAAAGCCACCAACGGCACCACTTCCGTCAGCAAGCGCGACAACAACAAGCTGGGCTTCAAGGGCACGGAAGATCTGGGCAATGGCCTGAAAGCCATTTTCCAACTGGAAATCCGCTACGAGACTGACACCGGTACCCTGGAAAACACCTCGGGCACCAATTCGCGTCCATTCTTCCAGGGTCAAAGCCGCGTCGGCCTGCAAGGCGACTTCGGTACCGTCCGCCTGGGCCGTGGCCTGACCGCTTTCCAGGAAAGCAGCACCGCGTTTGAACCATGGTCCGGCATGCCGACCCAGGCCGGCTTCCAGACCGACCTGACCGTTGCCGCTTATACCAGCGATCCGCTGAGCGCAAACGGCAACTCGCGCAACCGTTTCTCGAACGCCGTGTTCTACAACTCGCCAGTGTTTGCCGGCTTCCAGTTCAACGCCACCGTGGCCGCCAAGGAAGCGAACAACAACTCCGCCGTTGCCGCCACCGTGCGCAACCTGACGACGAACGCCACCGGCAACTTCGCGCTGCCGGCCAACGTCGCGCCAGCGTCGAATCCGTACTCGATGTCGGTCACCTATAACTACGGCCAGTTCGCCGCCATGGGCGCCTACGAGCGCAATGGCGTGCAAGCGAAGCTGTGGTCGGTTGGCGCATCGTTCAACGTTGCGCCGGAACTGAAACTGATGGCATCGTACCAGCATCAGGACGACAGCAACTTCAAGATCGTCAATACCGACACCAAGGCTTGGGTGCTGGGCATGAACTACGACGTCGGCCCGGGCAAGATCCGCGCTGGCTACGGCCAGAAAACGCCGGATGGCGTGATCAAGACCAAGCAGGCTTCGCTGGGCTACGATTACAACCTGTCGAAACGCACCTATCTGTACGCCGACATCTCGAACAAAAAACAGGCTAGCGCCACCAACTACAATAACTCGACCACCATCAACTACGTGGGCCTCGGCTTGCACCACAATTTCTAATGGCTGGCCATGCCGCCCGCAACGGGCGGCATGCACCATGGAATATCAGGCGGCATGGGCAACCATGCCGCTTTTTTCATGGCCGCACGCTGTTGAACCGTATCACAGCGCGCTGTCGGTTAGAATCAGGCGATTTCCATGACTACTGATTGCATCCACCAATGACCGCACCAATCGACGCAAGCACCGTCGCCCAGTATCTGAGCGAGCATCCGAACTTTTTCGAAGAACACACCAGCCTGCTCGGTGAGGTCAAGCTGAGCAGCCCGATCACGGGCCGCACCATCTCGCTGCAGGAGCGGCAGATGGAAGTGATGCGCGACAAGTACAAGGCGCTCGAGCTGCGCATGTCCAACCTCAGCCGCGTGGCCCAGGAAAACGGCGCCATCGCCAATAAATTCCACGGCTGGAACCAGGCCATGCTGCAGGTGCGCGAAGACGGCGCCATGCCGCGCGTGCTGGTCGACGCCCTGCAAAGCCATTTCGACGTGCCGCATGCCAGCCTGCGCTTGTGGCAGCTGGCGCCGGACTTCGCCGATGCCTGGTATGCCCAGGACGTGACGGCCGATGTGCGCATGTTCGCCAATGGCCTGCAAACGCCGTATTGCGGCAGCAACCGCGATTTCGAAGCCGTGCACTGGCTGCAGTCGGACAAGATCGCCTCGACCGTGATGATCGCCTTGCGCGCGCCGGGCGGCAGCGGCACCTTCGGCCTGCTGGTGCTGGGCTCGCCCGACAGCGAGCGCTTTACCGCCAGCATGGGCGTTGACTTCCTGGTGCATATCGGCGCCACCGCCAGCGCCGCGCTGGCCGCCCTGCGCGCACCGGTGTAGACGCCATGAGCCCGGCGCGCAGCAAGGCCGAGTGGCTGGACGCCTGGCTGGCGCAATTGACAACCCAGCGCAAGCTGTCGCCGCACACGGTGGCGGCCTACGGGCGCGACCTGCGCGAATTGCTGGTGCTGAGCGGCGATATCGCCTGGCCTGCGCTGGCGCATCAGGAAGTGCGCCGCTACACCTCGAAACTGCACGCCAGCGGCCTGGAGCCGCGCTCGATCGCCCGCAAGCTGTCGTCCTGGCGCGGCTTTTTCGACTGGCTGGCCGGCGAGACTCTGCTCGACGCCAATCCGGTCGACGGCATCCGCGCGCCAAAACGCTCAAAGACCTTGCCGAAAGCCCTGTCGGTGGACGATGCCGTGCGCCTGGTGGCGCCCGCGCCGCACCAGGAGGGCAAAGCCGAAGCGGATCAGCTATGCAGCCGCGCCATGTTCGAACTGCTGTATTCGAGCGGCTTGCGCGTGTCCGAGCTGACCGGCCTCGATACTCATTACCGCAAGGCCGCCGACGGGGTTGCGGCCTCCTTGGGCTGGGTCGACATGGCCAGCTTCGAAGTGGTGGTCACCGGCAAGGGCGACAAGATGCGTAAGGTGCCGGTTGGCAAGGCGGCGCTGGTGGCACTGGCAAGCTGGCTGGCGGTGCGCCCGCCCCCAAGCGACGGCAGTGCGGCGCTATTCCTGAGCACGCGCGGCACGCGCATCTCGCCGCGCGTGCTGCAGCTGCGCCTGAAAGCCCATGCACTGGCCACCGGCATCCCGGCCAATGTGCACCCGCACGTGCTGCGCCACTCGTTCGCCTCGCATGTGCTGCAATCGTCGGGCGACCTGCGCGCGGTGCAGGAAATGCTCGGGCACTCGAGCATCACCTCGACCCAGGTGTATACGGCGCTCGACTTCCAGCATCTGTCGGAGGTGTACGACAAGACGCATCCGCGCGCCAAGGTCAAGTAAGGCGCCGCCAGTGCCGCTGTGATCCATATCAAGCCGATTTCCGCCGCATTTGCAAGCATTTGTAAAATTCCGGCATAATCGTCCGGATACGCCCGCTGGCAGGCGGCAACACCGACTCACCGTACAGGTTCTCTACATGGCAATGATCCCCGCTACCATCCTCACCGGCTTCCTGGGCGCCGGCAAAACCACTTTGTTGAACCGCATCTTGCAGGAAGACCACGGCATGCGCATCGCCGTGATCGAAAATGAATTTGGCCAGGAAAACATCGACAATGAAATCCTGGTGCAAGACAGTAGCGAACAGATCATTGAAATGAACAACGGCTGCATCTGCTGCACCGTGCGCGGCGACCTGATCGTGGCGCTGACGGCGCTGGCGCAAAAGCGCGATGCGGGTACCCTGTCGTTCGACCGCGTCGTCATCGAAACGACCGGCCTGGCCAATCCGGGGCCGGTGGCGCAAACCTTCTTTGTCGATGAAGAAGTGGGCAGCCATTACATGCTGGACGCCATCATTACCGTGGTCGATGCACGCCATGCCATGCAGCAACTCGACGACTACGAGGAAGCGCAGCGCCAAGTGGGCTTTGCCGACAAGCTGCTGCTGTCGAAAACCGACCTGGTCAGTGAAGACGAACTCGATATCCTGAGCCGCCGCCTGAAACGCATCAATCCGCGCGCACCGATCGGTAAAGTCGATTTCGGCCGCGCGCCGCTGGCCGAAGTGCTCGATATCCGCGGCTTCAACCTGAACGAAAAGCTGGAACTGGACCCGGATTTCCTGGCCACCGAAAGCGCGCATGTCCACGATCACGACCATGCACACGAGCATGAGCATGCACATGAGCACAGCGACGCCTGCGCCACCGATTGCGGCCATGCCGATCACCACCACGCCCACCATAGCGACGATATCGCCGCCTTTGTTTTCAAAAGCACGCAACCGTTCGACAGCGCCAAGCTCGATGAATTCCTCGGTGGCCTGGTGCAGGTGTATGGTCCGCGCATGCTGCGCTACAAGGGGGTATTGCTGATGCAGGGCGCCGAACGCAAGGTGGTGTTCCAGGGCGTGCACCAGCTGATGGGCAGCGACCTGGGCGCCAAATGGGGCGAAGGGGAAGTGCGCGGCAGCAAAATGGTGTTTATTGGCAAAAATCTACCAAAAGATATTTTTATTCGCGGACTCGAACAATGTTTGGTATAAACTAGCCGGGTTTTGCGATTTACCCATTGCAAACAGGCAAATAAAAGGGATAGTCAAGCATGCTTTCCCGCCGTCCGCAGGCAAACTTGCCGGAATAAACCGAGACGGGGCGACAGATGATCGCTCCGGCAACAAATCGGGATGGCAATATACCGCAAAGCGTGCCAAAATCAGCGACGAAAACGGCTCCTGTCGTGAGCCTGTCATGAAAGGCTGGCAAACTGCCGATGGCCGCACGCCAGGCATGAAACCGATCCACCCAACACGCCCGTCAACGCGCTTGGAGCGAGGCTGGATAAAGCGGTAAAAAGTTATCAACATGGCATTATGGCCGGACAGTAGTCCTGGCCTGTGCCGGCAAGCCAAGGTCGCAAGCAGTACATCCGGACAGTAATGCCCAGCGGAACCTGTACAGTTGCTCGGCATCGCCGCATCAACTGATCAATTTGAAAACTCTGTCGTATCGAAGGTAAGCGAAGTCATGACCAAAACTAATAAATCGACCCCGGCCGCCAATCAGGACATCCCCGTCATCAGCGAAGAAGCGATTCGCGCCATGAGCGAGGATGACTACATGAATCCGGCACAACTGGCATTCTTCAAGGCGCGCCTGCAACAGCTGGAAAAAGAGCTGCTGAAAAACGCCGGCGAAACCACCGAACACCTGCGCGAAACCGTGCTGGTGCCCGATCCGGCCGACCGCGCCACCATCGAGGAAGAGCATGCGCTGGAACTGCGCACGCGCGACCGCGAGCGCAAACTGCTGAAAAAAGTACAGCAATCGATCGCCAGCATCGACGGTGGCGACTATGGCTGGTGCGAAGAAACGGGCGAGCCGATCGGCATTCCGCGCCTGATCGCGCGCCCTACCGCCACCCTGTCGCTGGAAGCCCAGCAACGGCGCGAACTGAAGCAGAAACTGTACGGCGACTGATGATAGCCTTGCATTGATGCAGTAAAAAAAGCATGCGGCACTAGCCCCATGCTTTTTTTTCGTCTGTACCCAGCCGTTTCCGTATCGCTTGCAATTGCCTGAACCATCCCCACTTTTGAGCCATCAAGGCGCAATCGCCCGACTCGGCACGAAACTTTTGAGGTCAATATGGAACAATTTCACGGCACCACCATCCTCTGCGTACGGCGCGGCAAGCAAGTGGCCCTCGGCGGCGACGGCCAGGTCACGCTGGGCAATATCGTCATGAAGGGCACCGCCCGCAAGGTGCGCAAGCTGTACCAAGGCAAGGTGCTGGTCGGTTTTGCCGGCGGCACTGCCGACGCCTTCACCCTGCTCGACCGCTTCGAAGGCAAGCTGGAAAAACACCAGGGTAATTTGCTGCGCGCCTCGGTGGAACTGGCCAAGGACTGGCGCACCGACCGCGTGCTGCGCCGCCTGGAGGCGATGCTGCTGGTGGCCGACAGCGAGTCGACCCTGGTGATCACCGGCAACGGCGACGTGCTGGAACCGGAAGACGGCATCGGCGCCATCGGTTCGGGCGGCACCTACGCCCAGTCGGCCGCCAAGGCGCTGCAGGAAAACACGGACTTGTCGCCGGCCGAAGTGGTCAAGAAATCGCTGACCATCGCCGCCGAGCTGTGCATTTACACGAATATGTCGCACATTATCGAGACTTTGGATTAAGAGTTTCCGAGAAAACGCCCATGGCTGCGTTGCATGCCCTGGGCGTACAAAAACGTACTGCCTGCGGCCACGCGCCTTGCCCTGAACGTTTTTCGGGCACTCTCCATCAAGAATACAGAAAGCCAAATATGATCATGAACATGACCCCGTCGGAAATCGTTACCGAACTCGACAAACACGTGGTGGGCCAGGCCAAGGCCAAGCGCGCCGTCGCCATCGCCTTGCGCAACCGCTGGCGCCGCCAGCAGGTGGCCGAGCCGCTGCGCCACGAAATCACGCCGAAGAACATCCTGATGATCGGCCCCACCGGCGTCGGCAAGACGGAAATCGCGCGCCGCCTGGCCAAGCTGGCCGAAGCGCCCTTCATCAAGATCGAGGCGACCAAATTTACCGAAGTGGGCTATGTGGGCCGCGACGTCGACACCATCATCCGCGACCTGATCGATATCGGCATCAAGCAGACCCGTTCGCTGGAAATGAAGAAGGTGCGCGCGCGCGCCGAAGACGCGGCCGAAGACCGCGTGATCGATATCCTGGTGCCGCCGGCACGCGACTTCGGCTTTACGCCGAACACGGCGGCGGCGGTGGACTCCGGCAGCGGCGACAGCACGCGCCAGACCTTCCGCAAGCGCCTGCGCCAGGGCGAACTGGATGACAAGGAAATCGAGATTGACCTGGCCGAAGCGGGCCCGCAGATGGAATTCATGGCGCCACCCGGCATGGAAGAGATGACGGAACAGATCAAGTCGATGTTTTCCGGCGCCGGCGGCACGCGTAAAAAGGCGCGCAAGGTGAAGATCAAGGAAGCCTTGAAACTGCTGGTCGAGGAAGAGGCGGCCAAGCTGGTCAACGAAGACGAGCTGAAGCAGAAGGCGATCCAGAACGTCGAGCAGAACGGCATCGTGTTCCTGGACGAGATCGACAAGATCGCTTCGCGTTCGGAATCGGGCGGCGCCGATATCTCGCGCGCCGGGGTGCAGCGCGACCTGCTGCCGCTGGTCGAAGGCACCACCGTCAATACCAAGTACGGCATGATACGCACCGACCATATCCTGTTCATCGCCTCGGGCGCGTTTCATTTGTCGAAGCCGTCGGACCTGATCCCGGAACTGCAGGGGCGCTTCCCGATCCGGGTGGAACTCGAATCGCTGTCGATCTCGGATTTCGAGCGTATCCTGACCAGCACCGACGCCTGCCTGACGATGCAGTACGAAGCCCTGCTGGCGACCGAAAACCTGACCTTGAAATTCGCGCCGGAAGGCATCACGCGCCTGGCCGAAATCGCCTATTCGGTGAATGAGCGTACCGAAAACATCGGCGCGCGCCGCCTGCATACGGTGATGGAAAAGCTGCTGGAAGAAGTGTCGTTTACGGCCAGCGAAGGCAGCAGCACCGGTGAAAACCTGCTGGTGATCGACGCCGCCTACGTGAACGAGCGCCTGGAAGCGCTGTCGGTCAATGAAGACCTGTCGCGTTATGTGCTGTAACTGGTAAGCCAGGCCGCCTGCGGACGCCCCCGGTGGGGCGTCCGCGATCAGGCCATCGAATGCCGGCCTGCCGCACCGTCAGAAACGGTAGGACAGGCCCAGCGAAAACAGGTCCACGGTGGCTTTTTGCTGGCCGTTGTAGCGCACCGGCACGCGGTCCCAATCGAAGTGCACGCTCCAGTTGTCCGTCACGGCATACGCCGTGCCCAGTCCATACATGAAACCCAAGCGTTTTTCCCGCTCACGCCTGACGCCAGGCTGTTCGGTGCTGGCGCGCGTATAGCCCATGCCGGCCCGTCCGCTCAGGGTAAAGGCGTCAAACTGGTAGTTGACGGCGCCTTGCAGGCCAGCGCCGGCGAACTTGCGGCGCGCGTCGCCATGGGCCGCTCCCGCATACCCCACCAGCTCAAGCGCAGGCACGGCGACGCCGCCGCGGAACGGCAGCGCAGCGAAACGGTAAGCCAGCCATGCCTTGCCGTCGCCTTCGCGAAAGGTGCGGCTGGCGCCCGCCTCCACCTGTTTCCTTTCCTGCGCCTGGGCGGACCAGGGCGCGGTGGCGGCCAGCGCCAGCAGCAAGCTGGCAAAGAATCGGGGAAGTGGCATCGGAGCCTCTGCGGGTGGGGGGAAGCACAGTGTCGGCGCTTTTTCCGCAAAGTACTATTACCTTGTGCAAAGTGGCATAAACAGCTACATTCGGTACCGTGATACGCCACCAACATTGCACAAAAGGATAGACCATGAGCTCACCCGAACTGGTGCTGCGCGTGCTGCGCACCGAGCTGCGCGCCGTCGGCATGACCTACAAGGTGCTGGCCGAACGCATCGGCATGAGCGAATCGAGCGTCAAGCGCATGTTCGGCCAGCACGACATGTCGCTGTCGCGCCTGGCCCTGATCTGCAAGGCAGCCGGCATCGCCATGGAGGACGTGCTGCGCGGCGCGGCCGACAGTACGCCGCATGCCGACACGCTGACGCTGGTGCAGGAAAAGTCGCTGGTGGCGCAGCCGCGTTTGCTGCTGGTGGCGATCTGCTGCCTGGGGCACTGGAATCTGGAGCAGGTGGTGGAAACGTATGCGCTGACGCAGGCCGAATGCATCGTCTACCTGGCCGAACTGGACCGCCTGGGACTGATCGAATTGAAGCCGCTGAACCGCTACAGCCTGCGCGTGTCGAACGCCTTTCACTGGCTGGCCGACGGCCCGGTGCAGCAGTACTTTCGCGAACATGTGGTGGCCGATTATTTCAGCGGCCATTTCGACGGCGCCGGCGAGACGCTGATGTGCATCCCTGCCCGCCTGAGCCTGCCCAGCGCGCAGGAGATGGTGCAGAAGATCCGCCAGCTGGCCGAGGAACTGGCACGGCTGCACCAGAGCGACCGCCGCCTGGCGCCGCTCGAGCGCGACGGCTTTACCCTGCTGCTCGGTTTCCGCTCATGGGAGTTTGCCGCGTTTACGGCGCTGCGCCGGCCCGCGCCAGCGTCAGGAGCAGGGGCCGCCGCCGCCGCGCCGCATCACCAGGCCGGGCCGAGGAACAGATAAAGCGTGCCCTCGCCGCCCTTCGAGGCGCCACCGGCCACGTACACCGGGCCGAAGCGGGTATCGACCGAAATGAAGGCGCTGGCGGCCTGGGTGAATTTGCTGGCCTTCCAGCGTTCGCTCTGGTCGAAGCCGCCGCCCATCTCCAGCGAGAAACCGGCCCGCACGGCGCCCCCAAAAGTGGCCGGCAGCGAGCCGATGCGGCGCGCCATCACCACCCGCGCCAGCGCCACGCTGCGCCCCGTCACCGATTCGAACTGCGTGCCCGACAGGCGCAGGAAGCCGCCCAGGCTCAAAGGCGCCTCGCCATGCTGGGCGCGCGCCCATTCGCCGTACACGTGGCCGGCCCAGTTGCCACGGCCGAACGCCTTCAGGCCGGTGACGGCCGAACGGCCCAGGCCCGCCTCGCCAACGCCGGGCGACGGCGAATGCATCCAGGTGGCGTCCAGCAGCACGCCGCGGGTGGGAAAGCCCGTGCCGTCGAGCGTGTCGATGCGGAACTGCACGAACTGGTTGGTCCCCAGCGCGCGTTCTTCCGGCACGCCGGGGTCGGCCGGGATCACCAGGCTGCCTTTGACCTTGCTGCGCGTGACGCCAACCTGCAGATCGCCCCAGTAGCCGAACTGGCGGCCCAGCACCAGCGAGGCGCCATGGCCGCGATAAGCCATGCGCGCGCTGCGCCGGCCCTTGTCGAACAGGTCGACCGCCGACGAGGTGTATTGCAGGGTGGGCGCGATATACCACGGGTTGCCGGCCCCCAGCGGCTGCCAGAACTGCACCCCGAAGTCGCGCGTGGTGCCGATCTGCGCCATGCTGCGCAGCTCGCCGCCCCAGCTGTTCAGGTTCGACGCCACATGCAGCAGTTTCAGGGCAAACGTGTTGCTGTCCTTGAAGTCGCTGCCCAGTTCGAGCCCCACGCGCAGGCGGTTGCTGGCCCACGGCGCTTCGACCGCGTTGATGGTCACCGTGCGCTGCTCGCCGGCGTCGACCACCGAAGTCTCCACGCGGGCGATGTCGCCACGGCCATACAGGCGCGCCGCCGCCTTCTGCACGTCGGCCTGGCTGACCAGCTGGCCTTCGACCAGGTTTGACTGCGCCTGCAAGGTGCGCGGATTGATGTCGCCTTCGCTTTCGACGGCCAGGCGCGTCAGCGGCAGGGCCACGTCCAGCAGCGCCGGCGTGGCCAGGCGCAGCTGCTCGCGCGCCGCGTATTGTTCCGGCGGCAGCGCCAGCGGCGCCAGGCGCGCGGCCAGCGCCTGCGCCGCCTGTTCGCCGGCGCGCATGGCGCGCGCATAATTGGCAAAATCGAGAAAACTCACGCCGCCCAAGTCGGGCGCCACCAGGATATCGCCGGGGCGCAGTTCCTTCAGCGAGCGCTGCACGTTCTGTTCGGTCAGGATCTGCAGCATCTGCTGCGCCACGCCGATCGCGCTGCCCAGCTCTTTTTCCGGCGCCAGCGGCGTGCCGACATTGACGGCGATAATGATGTCGGCGCCCATGGCGCGCGCCATGTCGACCGGCAGGTTGCGGACCAGGCCGCCATCGACCACCAGCCGGTTGTTCACGCGCACCGGCGAAAACACGCCCGGCACGGCCAGCGACGCGCGCATCGACAAAAACAACGGCGTATCGACCAGTTCCACCAGTTCGCCACTGACCAGGTCCGAGGCCACCGAGCGGAATGGCAGCGGCAAGGCGCTGGCCGGGCGATCGCGCATGCCCGGCGGCAGCAAGCGGGTCAGGGCCATCTCCAGCGCCGCATTGCTGGCGGCGGCCGGCGGCGTCGAAATGCCGTCGCGGCTGACGCCGAACTCGATGCGCGACGCCAGCAGCAGGTCTTCCTCGCGGCGCCGGAACGCCAGCTCCTCGCGCGGCGGACGGTCGGCCACCACCCGTTGCCAATCGGTTTCGCGCGCCATCTTTTCCAGGTCCGCCACCGAGGCGCCGGCCGCGTAGGCGCCGCCGACCACGCCGCCCATGCTGGTGCCGACCACCATGTCGACCGGCACATGCAATTCCTGCAGCACCTTCAATACGCCGATATGGGCAAAGCCGCGCGCGCCGCCGCCCGACAGCACCAACGCCACGCGCGGGCGTGCGGGCTTGGCCGTAGCGGCTATGGCATCGGCTTCAGGCGCGGCATGCACCACTGCCAGCGGCAGGCAGCACAGCGCCGCCACGCAGCCGGCAAGGACGGCACGCAGTGACAACATGGGTACTCCCGGAAAAAAGGCGCGCGGACTCAATTTGCCGGCGAATTCGGCGGCGGCTGGTTGGTGGTGACCTGCCCGGCGGGCGCCACCGTCACCGGCGGACGCTGCGCTTCCATCGGCAGCGGCGGCGGCACCAGCGAATTATTGGGGGCCTGCACCGGCGCCGGCGTGGCCACTGGCAGCGGCGTCATCGACGGCAGCGCCAGCGCCTTGTCGTCGGCCACCAGGTCGATGCGCTTGCTCACGCCGCCGTCCTGCAGCAGCACGTAGCGCGCCTGCACTTCGCGCACCGTCACGCCGGGCGCCACCTCAAAGCCGGTCGGGTAGGCTTTGGCCGGCTGGCCGTCGATGGCGATAATGGCCACGGCGCCGCGGCCATTGGCCGGCGCCACCACGCCGCGCAGCTGGTAGTTGCTGGCGGTGGCCACGCTGACCTGGCCGCCGAACAGCGCCGCGCCCGCCTCCACGCTGGCGTCCTGCACCACGGGCACCGGCGGCGGATTGATCGGCCGTTGCGGCGCCTTGAACAGCTGCATGGCCCAATAGGCCAGCGACACGGACAGCGCCACCAGGGCGAGCAAAGTTACAAGTTGAGGCAGACGCTTCATGATTTTCCAGATTCTTTTTTAACGCACTAACTGATTGATTTCGATAATCGGCATCAGCACGGCCAGCACGATCAGCAGCACCACCACGCCCATCGCCAGGATCAGGGCCGGCTCCAGCAGGCCGGCAATCGTCAGGGTGCGGCGCTCCAAGTCCTGCTCCTGCGCGCTGGCTGCGCGTTCCAGCATGGCCGGCAGCTCGCCGGTGATTTCGCCGGCCCGTATCATGTGGATCAGCATCGGCGGAAAATGCTTTTGCGCCGACAGCGCGCGCGCCAGGCTAACGCCTTCGCGCACGGCGCCGCTGGCCTCGGCCACCAGCTCCTGCATCGCCACATTGGTCAGCGTGTCGCGACTGGTATCGAGCGCGCGCAAAATCGGCACGCCCGAACCGGTGGTAATGGCCAGGGTGCTGGCAAAGCGCGCCGTGTTCAGGCTGCGTTCGAACTTGCCGTACAGCGGCGCCGTCAGCAGCCAGGTATGCCAGCGCCGCTTCAGGGCCGGCTGCTGCAGGGCGCGGCGCCAGGCCACCCAGGCACCGATCAGCGCGATACCGACCAGCAGCCCATAGTTGCGCACAAAGTCGGACAGCGCCAGCATGATCACGGTCAGCAGCGGCAGCTTCTGCTTGGTATTGGCAAACACCGAGACGATCTGCGGCACCACGTAGGTGAGCAGGAAGATCACGATCGAAAACGCCACCACCGTCACGATGGCCGGATAGGTAAACGCCAGTTTCACCTTCTGCACCAGGGCATTCCTGCGCTCGATATAGTCGGCCAGGCGCGACAGCACGCGCGACAAATGGCCGATCTGCTCGCCCGAGGCCACCAGCGCGCGGTAGATCTCGGCAAAGTCGCGCGGATGGCGCGCCAGCACGTCGGAAAACGCGGCGCCGCCGATCACTTCGGAGCGGATCGAGGCGATCAGGTCGCGCAAGTAAGGCCGTTCGGCCTGTTCCAGCAAGGCCGAAAAGGCTTGTTCGAGCGGCAGGCCCGCTTCCAGCAGGCTGGCCAGCTGGCGTGTAAACAAGGCCAGTTCGGTGGTCGACAGGCGCTCGCCGAAGCCGCGCCGGCGGGTCACGCCGGCGGCATCGACTTGCGCGGCGATCAGGTCGACGGCCAGCGGCACCAGGCCTTGCAGGCGCAGTTCGGCGCGCGCGGCGCGCGGACTGTCGGCATTGAGCACGCCCTTGCGGGTGGCGCCGACAGCATCGACGGCTTCATAACGGAATGCGGGCATGGTGGCGGGCCTAGTCTTTGGTCACGCGCAGCAGCTCGGCTTGCGTGGTGGTGCCGTCGCGCAGCCAGCGTTCGCCGTCCTCGCGCATGCCGGTCATGCCGTCCTGCAGGGCGACGGCGCGCACGTCCGCTTCCGAGGCGCGGTTGTGGATCTGCGCGCGGATCTGCTCGGTGGTGCGCAGCAGTTCATACACGCCGACGCGGCCCTGGTAGCCGGTCTGGCCGCACTGCTCGCAGCCGACCGCCTGCCAGTATTGACCGTCGAAGGTCTTGCAGGAACCGCACAGCTTGCGCACCAGCCGCTGCGCCAGCACGCCGAGCAGCGACGACGACAGCAGGAACGGCTCGATGCCCATGTCCAGCAGGCGCGTCACGGCCGCCGAAGCGTCGTTGGTGTGCAAGGTGGCCAGCACCAGGTGGCCCGTCAGCGAGGCCTGCACGGCGATCTGCGCCGTTTCCAGGTCGCGGATCTCGCCGATCATGATCACGTCCGGGTCCTGGCGCAAAATCGCGCGCAGGGCCTTGGCAAAGGTCATGTCGATGCGCGGGTTGACCTGCGTCTGGCCGACGCCCGCCAGGTCGTACTCGATCGGGTCTTCCACCGTCAGGATATTGGTGGTGGTGGCGTTCAGCATCGACAGCGCCGCATACAGGGTGGTGGTCTTGCCCGAGCCGGTCGGCCCGGTGACCAGCACGATGCCGTGCGGCTGGTTGATCAGGCCGTCGAACTGCTTCAGCATCGGCGCACTCATGCCCAGGTGCTGCAGGTCGAGCCGGCCCGCCTCTTTGTCCAGCAAACGCAATACGGCCCGTTCGCCGTGGCCGGTGGGCAGGGTCGAGACGCGCACGTCAACCGGCTTGCCGCCCACGCGCAGGGTGATGCGGCCGTCCTGCGGCAGGCGTTTTTCGGCGATGTCGAGCTGCGCCATGATCTTGATCCGCGAGATCAGCGAGCCGTGGATGGCTTTCCTTGGGCGCACCACGTCGCGCAGGCTGCCGTCGATGCGAAAGCGCACCACCGAGGTCTGCTCGAACGGCTCGATATGGATATCGGAGGCGCCTTCGCGCAGCGCCTGCGTCAGCAGCGCGTTGATCATGCGGATCACCGGCGCGTCGTCGGACGATTCGAGCAGGTCCTCGATCGCCGGCACGTCCTGCAGCAGCTTGGTGAGATCGAGGTCGGCGTCGAATTCATCGGCCATCTGGGTCGCGTTGCCGCCGCCGCCGGCATACGCGCCGGCGATCGCCGCATCGAGTTCCTCGCGCGGCAGGACCTTCAACTGGATCTGGCCGAAACGGCGCGACACTTCGGCGATCGCCGACGGCGCCGTCGACACGGCCACCAGCACTTCGACCGCGCCGCCGTCCTGCGCGCCGGCCCGGGCCAGCAGGCCGAAATCGCGCGCGTAGGCGTAAGGAAGCAAATTACTCATGGCTGGCCGATCACTGTTGCGGGTTCTGCGGATTTTGCTGCTGATTTTGCTGATACTGCTGCAGCATCGTCGGCGGCGTGGCGGCATTGGCCGGCGCGCCTTTCGGCGGCAGCGGCGCAGCCGGTACCGGGCGCGTGACCATATTGCCGCCGACCGGCTGGCCGTCCTGCAGCGCCGGCAGCACCGGCGTGCCGAGGTCTTTCAGCATCAGGTTGCCGGTGGCCGGCACGGCCGCCGTTTCGGCCGCGCGCATGTAGTCGTAGCGGTCGGCCGCCAGGCTGCCGCTCTGCTCCTTGTTGCGCACGATCACCGGGCGCAGGAAGATCATCAGATTGGTTTTCTTGCGTTCGCGCGTCTGGTACTTGAACAGATTGCCCAGCAGCGGAATGTCGCCCAGGCCGCGCACTTTTTCCGCATTGTCGCCGGTGCTGTCCTCGATCAGGCCACCGAGCACGATGATCTGGCCGTCGTCGGCCAGCACATTGTTTTCGATCACGCGGTTGTTGATGGTGATGCCGCTGACCGCGTTGGTGGTCGATTTGTCGACGCTCGAGGTCTCATGGTAAATCGCCATCTTGATGGTGCCGCCTTCGGAAATCTGCGGGCGCACTTTCAGGGTCAGGCCGACGTCCTTGCGGTCGATGGTCTGGAACGGGTTGGTGTTGGTGCCGGCCGTGCTGGTGTACTGGCCGGTCAGGATCGGCACGTTCTGGCCCACTTGCATGGTGGCCAGTTCGTTGTCCAGGGTGACCAGATTCGGCGTCGACAGGATGTTGGCGTTGCCGTCCGATTCCAGCGCATGGGCCAGCGCGCCCAGGCCCAGCGCGCCATTGATCTGCTTGAAAATACCCAGCGTCAGGCCGCCCGTCGGCAGCACGGCGCCCTTGCCGGTGGCCAGCGCGGCGATATTGTTGGTGGTGCCGGTGGCGAACGATTGCAAGGCGCCGACGCGGTAGCTGCTGCTGCTGTCGCCGGAAAGTCCCAGCCACTGCACGCCGAATTCGGAAGCCTTGGCCGACGTCACTTCGACGATCAGCGCCTCGATATACACCTGGGCGCGGCGCACGTCGAGCTGGTCGATCACGGCGCGCAGGTTGCGGTAGACGGCTTCGTTGCAGGTCAGGATCAGGGTATTGGTCGACGCATCGGCCTGGATGAAGCCGGCCGCGCCGCCCGAGGACAGCTGCTGCGGGCCATTGTTGAGCGAAGCGCCGCCGCTGGCGCCATTTTGCGAGTTGCCGCCCATGCCGGTGCTGTTGATGCCGCTGATGTTCTGGGTCTGGTTGTTGTTGCCCTGCGCGCTGTTAGTGGTATTCGTGCCCTGCTGCGCGGTGGCGGCCGAGCCGTCCGAAGTCACTACCGAACGCAGGGTCTGCGCCAGCTTGGTGGCATCGGCGTTCTTCAGGTAGACCACGTGCACATTGCCCAGCTGCGTGGTGGGCTGGTCCAGCTTGGCGATCAGCGACTTGGCCAGGTTGGCGCGCGCCGCCGACGGTGCGCGCAGCACCAGCGAGTTGGTGCGCGGGTCGGCCAGCACCGACACCTTGCCGGTATCGACGGCGGTGCCGGCACCGGCATTGCCACCCTCCATCAGCTTGTTGACCATCGATGCCAGGTCGGAGGCGATCGCATAGCGCACCGGGATCACGTCCATGTCGGTCGACGCCGGCACGTCGAGCGCGGCGATGATTTTCGCCATGCGCTTGAGGTTGTCGGCGTAATCGGTGATCACCAGCGAGTTGTTGCCCGGGTTGGCGTTGATCGTGTTGTTCGGCGAAATCAGCGGGCGCAGTACGGCCAGCAGGTTGGCCGACGATTCGTAGTTCAGGTAAAACACCTGGGTGGCGATCTGGTCGCCCTTCACCTGGGCCGCGCCATTGCCGACCTGGGTCGGCACCGACTGCAGCTTGGCGTCCGCTTCCGGCACCACCTTGGCGTAGCCGTCGCCCGACACCACCGCATAGCCTTGCAGGCGCAGGGCCGAGGCCAGCAGCGCAAAGGCCTGCGTCTTGCTGATCGATTTTTCCGACACCAGCGTGATCGTGCCCTTGACCCGCGGGTCGATCACGAAATTGATGTTGGTGTAATGGCCCACCGCCTTGATCACCGACTCGATATCGGCGGCGACGAAGTTGAGCGCCGCCTCGTCGCCGGGCGCGGACCAGGCGGGCGCCGGCAGGCCGGCCACCGAACAGCACAACAGGGCGGCGGCGGACAGGCGGCGCAGCGAAAAGGATGATTTGATTGGGCTCACGGATGATTTTTTCATTGTCTAAACTCTAGGGCGATGATGTTCTTTTCGCTATTGCTACGGCGCTGTCCCAGCAAATTCAACAAACTCGCCAAGGTCTCTTCATATCCTGCTGCGGCCTGGGCCTGGCCGGAAAACTGCATGCGCCCGTGATTCAGGCTGCCGCTGCCGTCTAGCAGCAGGGGGCCCTTCATGGAACGCAGGGTCAAGCTGGCATTCTGTCCCTGCCAGTCGAAATCGAGTTCATAACTGCCCAGCGGGCGCAGCGACGACAGGCGCGACGCCATGTCGGTCATCTGCAAGGTGGTGCGCCCAATCGCCGAAAACTGCTGCTGCTCCAGGGCCAGCTGCAAGGTGCTCCACGACAGCCGCATGCTGCCGGTCGGTGCCACCGTATTCAAGGGCGCGCCCAGGCCGCCCAGGCCATCGGCCGGCAGCAGCAGCGCCGCCGGGCTGACCTGCCAGTGCGACCAGGAGCCGCGCAAGTTGACCGGCTGCGACAGCGCCTCGGCGTTTTGCAGCTCGACGTCGACCGAGCCCCACAGCACCGACGGCGCAATGCGCCAGTTGAAGCGGCCGGGCAGCAATGGCGTGACGGCGCCGCCGGCACTGGCCGCGCCACCGATAAAGGCCGAGCCGCGCCACAGGGTACCTTGCGCGTCGCCCAAGGTCAAACGCCCGCCGGTCTGCTTTTCGACGATGCCGGCCACCCAGGCGGCCGGAAAAAAAACCAGCAGGGTCAGGCAGACGCTGACGCTGATCGCCAGCAGCCAGAGCAGCATGCGCTTCATCGGGTCACGCCCGGGCTCTGGTGCAACGAAATGGTGGCGTCGACCAGCCCCGCCTTGGCTTGCGCCGTGATCTTCGCATCCTGCACCGCGATGCGGCCTTCGCGGCGCAGGCCATCGAGCCACAGCATGACGCTGGCGAACGGCACGCCATTCAACTGCACGCGCGCATATTCACCGGTCAGCGACAGCGATTGCGGCGCCAGTCCGCGCGCCTTCAGGGAAGCATCGAGGCCCTCGCGGTTCATGGAGGCCACTTGCACCGGCGCCTGGCGCGACAATTCTTCCGCTTCGCGCGCCAGCGACTGCATCACGGCGGCCTTCTGGCGCAGCTCGGGCAAGCTTTTTTGCAGCGCGATGCGGCCATTCCAGGCCGGCTCGAAAAACACCGCATACACCAGCGCCACGCCGGCCACCACCGCACCAATGGTGAGCAGCTTGCGCTCCTGCGCCGTGCGCTCGGCCCAGAATGCCTGCATGGCCTGCTGGCGCGTGGCCAGCGCCGCCCGGCCCTTGTTCAATGCGATGCTCATGCTGCTGCTCCCTTGACCACCGTGGCGACCGTGATTTTCCAGACACCGGGCTCGGTCTCGTTCAGCTCCAGCTTGCGCGCGGCCAGCCCCTGTTTCACCTGCGCCTGCGCGCTGGCGTCGACCATGTCGGGCTTGATGCGCACGATCAGGCTGCGCTCGCGGTATTCCAGCGAGGCCACCACGCCGCGCCCGGCCAGGCCACCCAAGGCCTCGCCCAGCGCCGCGCTCACGCCGGTAAAGTCGTCCATGCTGGCCTGGCCGCCCTGCAGTCTGGCGGCGGCGATATTGCGCCGCATCTGTTCCTCTTCCAGGCCAAACACCGGCGCCTCATTCGGGTAGGCCGCCTTGAAGGTCTGCAGCATCGAGGTGTTGACGGTGGCCACTTCGCGCTTCAGGCGCGACCATTCGATATTGATGCCGGCCAGGTTGACGATCACCGCCAGCAGCGCCAGGCGCAATGGCCAGCGCCAGCGCGCCCAGTCACGCGCGGCGGTGCCGCCCGCGCCCAGCGCCGGCGCCAGGTCCAGGCCAGCAGTGCGGCTGGCGGCGATCCAGTGCGCCCAATGCTCAAGCTCCACCGTCACGCCGGCCACGTCCTGCGCCAGCTGCTGGTACTGCGCCAGTTCGTCCTGCGCCACGTAAATGGTCAGGGGCACGTCGCCGGCAAACGCGCGCGTGGTCGCCAGCGCCTGTTGCGCGTCGAACGGCAGCACCAGGCCCAGGCCTTCCTGCGGCGCCTGGCGCAAGGCCAGTTCGATGCCCTGGCTGCCCGTGTGCAGGCTGGCCGACACGCCGCCGGGCGGCAGGGGCAGGCACAGTTGCGATGGCAGTACGGCCACCTTGCGCGCGCCCTGCGCCAGCAGGGCCTGCACCAGCACTTCGATCCAGGCGCGCTGCGCCACGGCCACCGTGCGCAGGCCGGCTGCGTCGGGCGCGCCGGCGGCCAGCACGCAGTCCTGCGCGTCGCCAAGGATATGTTCTTCCACCAGGCCAGGCAGGGCCGCGCGCAGGCGCGCACCGGCCAGCGGCGGGGTTTTCAGGCGCAGCAGGGTCACGTCGGCCGCCGCCAGCAGCAGCACCACGCGTTGCGCACCGGCGATCAGCTGGCCCAGGCTGCCCAGCGCGGCGCTGCCCTGCTGCTGCAGCGCGCCACCGTCGCCGGCCAGCACGAAGGCGCATGCGGCCGCACTATCGGTGGAAGCCTTGGCCGGGTGGCGGATATACAAAGTTGTCAAAGGGACTCGCTTTCAGGTTTTAATTTTCCCGCAACCAGACCAGGCTGGTGGTGCGCTGTGGATTCGGCTGGCGCCACACCAGCGCCTGCGCGTCGAGCGCGGCGCGGTCCAGCCGCACCCGGATCACGGTGAGGAAGTACTGGCTTTTTACATCGATATCGACCCCGGTGATCACAGTCTTGCCATTAATATTATTCTTGAAATTGCCCGTATCGACAAACTTTTTGCGCGGATTCGACAGTGTCAGGGCGCTCGCTTCGGAAACCGACATGTCGGTGACCGCCGCCAGCACTTCGGCCGAGGCGGTATTGACGTTGACGGGCGTCACCTGCGGCAGCACGATCACGTAGTCGCGCAGCTTTTCGATCACTTGCGGGGTATAGCCCGGTATCGCCAGCAAATCCTCGATCTGCGTCATGGCCACCGGCTCGCTGCTAGCGCCGGTAGCGGTATCGGTTTTCCTGTCGCTACCATCGGTAGCGGCGCGCAACTTCGGCTTCGCGCGCGCCACCGCGTCGGCCGTGGCCCGCGCCAGGCCGCTATCGAGTTGCAAGTTGCCCAGCAGGCGCTGGTAGGCCTGCAGCTGCCCAGGGCTGGGCGCACCGGTGATATCGACCAGGTTGGTAAGATTGAACCGCGCCTGCGCGTCGAGCGCGCGGCCCGAGACGGTGGCGTCGAATTTTTCCATCTCGACTTTTTCGCGGTCGACGTAATCGTCCAGCCGCGCTTCCTCGATCGGCGTGGCCCACACGCCGTCCGTCGCCGTCAGGGACGGATTGTCCTGGCGCAGCCAGAAGCGGGCAAAGTCGACCATGCCGCGCATGGCCCACTGCGTCTGCAGGCGCTGGCGCTGGTTTTCCATCGAGCGCACTTGCACCTGCTGCTGCCAGAACAGGCTGGCCACCACCGTGATGGCCAGCGCCGTCAGCAGCAGGGCCGTGATGACGGCCACGCCGCGCTGGCGGGTGGGAACATGGAACGGCTTCATCCCGGCCCCAGCAAGAAGACTTTGGACAGGCCGGCCGCCTGGCCCGGCAGTTGCAAGGTCACTTCCAGGCCGGCCAGGTCGTCGGTCTTGCTGCCGCCGGCCAGGGTGATCCAGTCGGGCGCCGCGTTGCTGGTCAGTTTGCGCTGGCCGCGCATCGCCATGCTGTCGACGCCGCGCAGCAGCACCACATTGGCATTGCCGCTGTCGGTGTCGTCGCGCGCCGCCTGCCACAGGGTGTCGAGCACGGCCAGGTCGCGTGTGCCGTTCGACTCGCGCCGCGTCAGCACGCCGCCAACCAGGCGGTAGGTGACCACCTGCAGCTGCTGCGGCTGCTGCTCGGATGCGGCCTGGCGCACCAGGATCAGCCGATCCTGCTCGGCCGACAGGTTGGCGCGGCCATTGAGCAGGGTATTTGTTGCGGCAGTGACGGAACTGGCGCCGGCCAGGTGATCGCAATCGCTCTGCATCTGGGCGAACGTCAGCTGCATGCCGCGCGACTGTTCCAGCTGGGCATTCAGTACTTCGCGCGAGCGCACGATGCTGTCCAGGCCGCGCCAGCCCAGCACGGCGACCATGGCCAGGATGCCGATCGCCACCAGCAGTTCGATCAGGGTGAAGCCGGCAACGGCCAAGCGTGGGCGCGCCATCAGTCGTTGAACGCCAGCAGGACCAGGCGCACGATGCGCCGGGCCGGGTACTGCGCGTCATAGACATTCACGCGCACTTGCCGCATGCGCGGGTTCGGCGTGGCCACCACTTCTTCTTCGCAAATGAGCTTCAGGTCGCCCTGCGGACAATCCTCGGTGCGCTTGCCGGTCTGCGGGAATTTTTTCTCCAGGCGCAGGCGCACCAGGTGGTTTTCGGCCGACCAGGTGGCCATCATGGCGCTGCGCAGGCCATCGCTGTTCTGCGTCAGGCTGCCGACCGCGCGCAGGGACGCGCCCAGCGCGGTGCCGACGATGACCAGCGCCACCAGTACTTCCAGCAACGTGAAACCGCTTTGCCGCTTGTATCGTGCAGGGAGTGTCATTATTGCTCGACCGTGAAGTGGCCGATGCCGTCGGCGCGGATGGACACGCTGCGCTCGCCGCTGGCCAGGGTCAGCACGAAGGGCTTGTCGACCGGCTCGCGGCCGAACACGATGCGCAGCGGCTGGGCCGCGCTGGTCGACGGCTGCACGCTGAGCAGCATCGGCGTATTGGCGAAGCTGCGCTCGCGCAGCAAGTCATCCTTCGTCACGGCTTGCCACAGCTTTTCATTGAGGACCAGGAAACGATATTGGTTTTCATCGGCTTCGAACGCCACCTGCCGGCTGCGCACGATGGCTTCGTCGCGCGCCAGCTGCAGCAGCAGGGCGATGCGCTCGGCCTCTTTTTGCAGCGCCTGCTGGCCGTTCGGCATGGCGTTGAGCGACACCAGCCCCAGCGTGACGCCGATGATGACCATCACCACCAGCAGTTCGATCAGCGTGAAGCCGCGCTGGCGCAACTGGTGGCGAGTGCTCATGGCAGGCATGAATAGGAGCTGATAGGAGCTTACTGGTCCCAGGAACCGATATCGGCGTCGTCGCCGCTACCGCCAGGCTGGCCATCGGCGCCCAGCGAGATGATGTCGACTTCGCCCTTCAGGCCCGGCGACAGATACTGGTAAGGGTTGCCCCATGGGTCTTTCGGCATTTTTTCCAGGTAGCCGCCCGCCTTCCAGCCATTCGCGGCCGGGCCGACGGTCGGCTTTTCCACCAGCGAGCGCAGGCCCTGCTCGGTGGTCGGATAGCGCTGGTTGTCCAGGCGGTACAGTTTCAATGCCTGCATCACAGTGGCGATGTCGACCTTCGCCGCCGCCACCTTCGATTCGCCGGTGCGGGCGATCAGCTTGGGCACCACCAGCGAGGCCAGGATGCCCATGATCACCACCACCACCATGATTTCAATCAGCGTGAAGCCGCGCGCGCGGCGCTGCGGGATCGAACGGGTTGCTGCGTTTTGCATAAGAAGAGAGAGAAGTAGGTCCGTGGAATGCAGAGTATAAAGCCGAAATATGACAAAGCCTGTCATATGGGGACAATTTACGAAAATTTATCGCGCCGTGTCCAGACTGACAAGGCCGTGTCACCACAAACCGGGCAGGCCGGGTCGCGCGCCACGCGCATGCTGCTCCACTCCATGTGCAGGCCGTCGAGCAGCAGCAGCCGCCCGGCCAGCGACTCGCCGATACCCATGATGAGCTTCAACGCTTCGGCCGCCTGCATGCTGCCGACCACGCCGACCAGTGGCGCGAACACGCCCATGGTGGAACAGGCTTCGTCGGTGAACTGCTGGTCTTGCGGGAACAAACAGGAGTAGCACGGCTGCGTGCCCGTGCGCGGATCGAACACGCTGACCTGGCCGTCGAAGCGGATCACGGCACCCGACACCAGCGGCACCCGGTGCGCCACGCAGGCGCGGTTGACGGCGTGGCGGGTGGCGAAATTGTCGGTGCAGTCGAGCACCACGGTGCTGGACGCCACCAGCTCGGCCAGGCGCGCGTCATCGACGCGCTCCTGCAGCGCAACGATCGCTATCTCGGGATTGATGTCCGCCAGCGTGCTGCGCGCCGAAGCGGCTTTCGGCTGGCCCACGCGCTGCGTCGTATGGGCAATCTGGCGCTGCAGATTGGTCAGGTCGACCGTGTCGTCATCGACCAGGGTGAGCTGGCCGACGCCGGACGCGGCCAGGTACATGGCGGCGGGCGAACCCAGGCCGCCGGCACCGATCACCAGCACCTTCGCGTCGAGCAAAGCCTGCTGGCCTTCGATGCCGATCTGGTCAAGCAGGATATGGCGCGAGTAGCGCAGCAGCTGGCTGTCGTTCATCGACGTTCACGGCTTCTGGACGGGTATCTTCTTGTCCTCAGCCTTGATATCGGACTTGATCTCGGGCTTGTCGCTGATCTTGACCGCCTTGGCATCGGCCTTGTGCTCGGCCTTGGACAATTGTACCGGCAGGCCCTGGAAATGGTTCAGCGCCTGCTGCAACTGGAAATCGTCCTTGGCGCCGTATTCGAGCGGCTTGCGTTTTTTCGCCGTGGCGATCAAGCGCTGCTCTTCTTCCAGCTGGCTTTGCACGGTGCCCATGGTGGGCGCGGCCGCTTCCGGTTTGCCGTCATCGCTGTTCAGGTGTTTTTCCAGGTCCGCTTCGCGCACGCGCAGGCTGTTCCAGCCGTCGCCGTCGGCCGTTTCATCGACCAGCATGTCGGGCACGATGCCGCGCGCCTGGATCGAGCGCCCTTTCGGCGTGTAGTAGCGCGCCGTGGTCAGCTTGACGGCGGTGTCGGCCGTCAGCTGGCGCAAGGTCTGCACCGAACCCTTGCCGAAAGTCTGGGTGCCGATCACGGTGGCGCGCTTGTAGTCCTGCAGCGCGCCGGCGACGATTTCCGAGGCCGAGGCAGAGCCGGCGTTGACCAGCACCACCAGTGGCACGGTTTTCAGCGCGGCCGGCAGCTTGGCCAGCGGATCAAGCTTGGCGCCGGGCGGCGCATAAAACTCGCGCCGGCCATAAAACACCTGTTTCGATTCCGGCAACTGGCCGCTGGTCGAGACGATCACGGAGTCGCCCGGCAAAAAGGCCGCCGAGACGCCGATGGCGCCCGGCACCACGCCGCCCGGGTCGTTGCGCAAGTCCAGCACCAGGCCCTTGAGCTTGGGGTCCTGCGCATACAGGGCGTTGATCTTCTTGACCATGTCGTCGACGGTCGGCTCCTGGAACTGGGCGATGCGCAGCCAGGCGTAACCGGGCGCGACCATCTTGGCCTTGACGCTTTGCACGCGGATTTCCTCGCGCACGATGGGAAACACCAGCGGCTTGCTGTCGCCCTTGCGCGATATGGTCAGCACCAGCTTGCTGTTCGGCTGGCCGCGCATGCGCTTGATGACGTCATCGAGCTGCAAGCCTTTCAGCGGCACGTTGTCGAGGCGGGTGATCAGGTCGCCGGCCTGGATGCCGGCCTTGGCGGCGGGGCTGTCCTCGATCGGCGAGACCACTTTCACGTAGCCGTCTTCCATGCTCACTTCGATGCCGATGCCGACAAACTTGCCCTGCACGCTTTCGCGCATTTCCTTGAAGGCGTTCTTGTCCAGGTAGACGGAATGCGGGTCCAGCGACGACACCATGCCGGCGATCGCTTCGGACAGCAGTTTTTTATCTTCCACCTTTTCAACGTAATCGCTCTTGATCAGGCCAAATACGTCGGACAGCTGGCGCAGCTCGTCCAGCGGCAGTGGCGCGCCGACCTTCTGGGCGATGGCCGGGAACTGCAGCGTGGCGCCGATGCCGGCCAGCAGGCCCACGCCGATCAAGCCGATACTTTTTACTTTGATGCCCATATCTGATTCGCAATCTGCAAGTACGTTGTTACTTAAAACTTGACCCAGGTAGCGGGATCGAAGGCACGGCCCTGATGGCGTAGCTCAAAGTATAGCCCCGATTCTTCGTTGCCGCCGCTGTTGCCCGCGCTGGCAATCGCGTCGCCGCTCTTGACGCTGTCGCCGGCGCGTTTCAGCAAGGACTGGTTATTGCCATAAATACTCAGGTACTGGCCGCCATGGTCGACGATGATCAGGTTGCCGAAGCCGCGCATCCAGTCCGAAAACACCACGCGGCCGGCGGCCACGGCATGCACATCGCTGCCCTCGCCGGTCTTGATGAACACGCCCTTCCAGGTAGGACCGTCGCCGCGCTTGCTGCCAAACCGCGCTGCGACCCGGCCGGCCACGGGCGGGCGCAACTGCCCTTTCAGGCTGGCAAAGGCGCCGTCCGGCGGCGCTGGCGCCAGGGTCGGACGGGCCGTTACCGGGACCGGCTCGGGTTTGGGTTCCGGCTTTGGCTCCGGCTTCGGCTCGACCTTGGCGATCTGCGGCGGCACGTCGTTGTCGATCGGATCGAGTTTTACGGGCGGGACCGGCACCGGCACCGGCGGCGCGGTTTGCGGCTGGGTTTGTGGTTGAATCTTGCCCGATTTGTTCTGCTGCTCTTTGGCAAGCCGTTCGCGTTCGGCCAGCGCACGCGCCTGGGCCCGCGCCTGCGCCTGGGCTTCCACCCTGGCGCGCGCGGCGAGCAAGCGCTCACGTTTTTCTTCGGCGGCCTTGGCGGCGGCGGCCGCTTTCGCAGCGGCGCGTTGTTCGGCCAGCAATTGCTGGCGTTTCTTTTCAGCGGCGGCCGCGGCCGCCTGCTCTTCGATCAGCTTGGCCAGCTTGTCGACCAGGTTGCCCATGCGCTGCTCGTCGCGCTCGACACTGCCCGCTTCCTTGCGCTTGGCCACCAGGCGCTGCGACAGATTGGCCAGCATGCTGGCGCGGCGCGCCTTTTCCTGTTCCAGTACCACTTTCTGGTCGCGCTCTTCTTGGGCGATTTCTTCCAGCTCATCCTTGGCGTTCTGCACGTCGGCCTGGTTTTTTTCCACCGCCGCCAAGTTCGCGCGCAACGATTCGAGCAGGCGCGCCTGCGCCTGCGACACATAGGCCATCAGTTGCAGATCGCGGTTGATGCGGTTCGGATTGTCGCCCGACAGCAGCAACTTCATGCGGTCTTCATTGCCGGCGACATATTGTTCGCGCAGCAATTTCGACAATTGTCCTTTTTGTTTCTCCACCGTCGCCGTCAGCTCGCGGTGTTCCTTGCCCAGCGCATTGAGCTTGACGCTGGTCTCGCTCTGCTCCTGCGCCAGGTCGCGCAGGGCGCGGTTGGCGTTCGAGATCGCCTCTTCCGACTCGGCCAGGGTATCGGCCGCGTCGTCCTTGGCGCTTTCGGTCTGGCTGATGTCGCGTTTCAGGGCCGTCAGCTTTTGCTGCAGGCCGGCGCGCTGCAATTCCGCGGCCGCCTTCTGCTTGCTGCGTTCGGTGGGTCTGGCGCCATGCGCGGCACCGCTGGAAAGCAGCAGCGCCAGGCACAACACGGCGCCGGCGCGCCAGGCCGGCAGGGGACGTTCAGCAGAGGGGGCGATCACTGTGCCACGGAAGAAAGACTGCAAAGTTACTTGGCCTTCCCTTGGTTCGCCACGGCGGCCTGGGCCGCCGCAATCGCTGCCGGGTCGCCCAGGTAGTAATGGCGGATCGGCTTCAGGTCGGCATCGAGTTCATACACCAGCGGCTGGCCGTTCGGAATGTTCAGGCCGACGATGTCGCTGTCGCTGATGCCGTCCAGCATCTTGATCAGGGCGCGCAGGCTGTTGCCGTGGGCCGAGATAATGATCTTCTTGCCGGCGCGAATCGCCGGCGCGATTTCTTCATCCCAGGCCGGCATCACGCGCGCCACGGTGTCCTTCAGGCATTCGGTCAGCGGAATCGACGCTTTCGGCAAGCCGGCATAGCGCGGATCGTTGAACGAGGCACGGTCATCGCTTTCCTCCAGCGCAGGCGGCGGCGTGTCGTAGCTGCGGCGCCAGACCAATACTTGCTCGTCGCCATACTTGGCGGCCGTTTCCGCCTTGTCCAGGCCTTGCAGCGCGCCGTAGTGACGCTCGTTCAAACGCCAGTCGTTCTTCACCGGCAGGTACATCATGTCCATTTCGTCCAGTGCCAGCCACAGCGTGCGGATGGCGCGCTTGAGCACCGAGGTATAAGCCACGTCGAAAGTAAAGCCTTCTTCTTTCAGGATCTGGCCGGCAGCCTTGGCTTCGTTGATGCCCTTGGCCGTCAGGTCGACGTCGGTCCAGCCGGTGAAGCGGTTATCGAGGTTCCAGGTGGACTCGCCGTGACGCATGAAAACGATTTTGTACATGGTTCTATCTTCTAAAAGGTTTCAATCAAAAAAGCAAAGGTAAAAAAGAACTGTCCCGGCTTCTATTTTATAATGCGCGCATTGCCTTAAACCATTGGACTCTTCGTGAAATTCATTATCGACCATATTTTTCTGCTTGCCATCGTCATCCTGTCGGGCGGCGCCCTGCTCTGGCCACTGCTGTCGATGCGCGGCAAACGCGCCACCGTACTCGAAGTGACCCAGTTGATCAATCGTGGCAAGACCATCGTGGTCGACGTGCGCACGGCGGATGAATTCGCCAAGGGTCATCTGCCTGACGCGAAAAATATTCCAGTGGCAGAACTGGCAAAACGCATGGGCGAGCTGGAAAAATTCAAAACACGCCCCATTGTAGTGGTTTGCCAGAAAGGATCGCGCTCCGCAACCGCGGTTGCGGCGCTGACCAAAGCTGGTTTCGCTGAAGCAACTAGCCTGGAAGGCGGCATCGACGAATGGACCAAGCAAGGCTTGCCGTTGAAAACGCTGTCGCTGGCCAAACCGTCGCTGGCCAAATAAGGCCCGCCGCCTGGCCACCGAGCACTCACACAAGGAGAACACCATGTCCGTCCCCGTAATCGTGTATAGCACCGCCGTGTGCCCGTATTGCATCCGCGCCGAGCGCCTGCTCGAAGCCAAAGGCGTGACCGTGCAAAAAGTGCGCGTCGATCTCGATCCCGCCGAGCGCGTCAAGATGATGGAACGCACGGGCCGCCGCACCGTCCCGCAAATCTATGTCGGCGACACCCATGTCGGTGGTTTCGATGACCTGTATGCGCTGGATCAAGCCGGCAAGCTGGACCCCTTGTTAAATGGCACGGCAACCTGATATAAAGTGGGGTCGAGAAATTGCTTGGTTTTTGGCGGTATTGTTTTGATACAATTGCCCTCGCACCCCAGCAAGTTGCGCCTATCCGGCACGGTTTGCCGCAAGCACCGTATTTGTACGCACCCTATTTGAACGGTGTGCCGTTCTTGTCCATTACAACGAAAGCGTTCCATGTCTGACGAAAATCTGCAACCAGTCTTCCAAATCCAACGCGTCTACCTGAAAGACATGTCGCTGGAACAACCGAATTCCCCAGCCATCTTCCTGGAACAAGAAGCGCCGGCCATCGAAGTCGCTCTGGACGTGGGCGCCGAGCCTCTGGCCGACGGCATCTTTGAAGCCACCGTGACCATCACCGTGACGGCCAAGGTTGGCGAAAAAGTCGCTTTCCTGGTTGAAGGCAAGCAAGCTGGTATCTTCGAAGCACGCAACATTCCTGCCGATCAGCTCGATCCGCTGCTGGGAATCGGCTGCCCGAACATCATCTACCCTTACCTGCGCGCCAACATCGCCGACGTGATCACCCGTGCCGGCTTCCCGCCAGTGCACCTGGCCGAGATCAACTTCGAAGTGTTCTACCAGCAACGTCTGCAAGCGATTGCCGACGCGACTGCCGCAGCGCCTAACGAAACCATCAATTAAGTTTCGGCATCACTTCGCCAACCCGTCCTGGGTTGGCCCGGCACGGCGGCTCGGTCATTCAAGCCGCCGTGTTTCATTCAAGGTTCACCAGACATCATGTTGAAAAGTACGGTCATGAGCAAATTGCGTTGGATCTCAGGCGCCCTGCTGTTGCTGGCTACGGCCACCAGCCACGCCGTCGACTTCAAGACCGTGGGCGCGGCGCCCGTGATCCTGTATGACGCGCCGTCCGCCAAGGGCGGCAAGCTGTATGTGGCGCCACGCGGCATGCCGCTCGAAGTCGTGCTCAGCTACGGCGAATGGGTCAAGGTGCGCGACGCCAGCGGCGAAATGGCCTGGACCGAAGCGAAGGGCCTGTCCGCCAAACGCAACCTGGTGGCGCGCGCCGCCAACCTGAAAGTACGCGCCAGTCCCGACGATACCTCGTCGGCGGTGTTGCTGCTCGACAAGGGCGTGCTGCTGGAAATGAGCGAACAGCCGAGCAGCGGCTGGATCAAGGTACGCCACAAGGATGGCCAGACCGGCTACGTCAAGACCAGCGAAGTGTGGGGCCTGTAAGCACATGACCGTTCAAGACAGCAATGCCGCCGGCGCGCGCCGCCGCATCACCATCCTCGGCGCCGGCGCCTGGGGCACGGCGGTGGCGATGGCGCTGGCCGCCCGCCACGACGTGATGTTGTGGGGCCGCAACGCCGACGCCATGGCCGCCATGGCCGCCAGCGGCGAGAACAGCTATTTGCCCGGCTTTGCGCTGCCGCCGCAACTGGCGATCAGCGCCGATTTCGATACGGCCGTCGCGCACGCCAGCGGCGAACACGCGCTGCTGGTCGCCGCCTGCCCGGTGGCCGGCCTGCGCCCGCTGCTGCTGCAACTGCAACACCAGCCTGTTCCCAACCTGGTGTGGCTGTGCAAGGGCTTTGAAAACGGCACCGGCCTGCTACCGCACCAGATCTTCCAGCAGATCCTTGGCGACACGGTACCTGGCGGCGCCCTGTCCGGCCCGTCGTTTGCGCAGGAAGTGGCGCGCGGCCTGCCGTGCGCGCTGACCATCGCCTCGCACGACCCGGTGCTGCGTGCCTGCGTGGTGTCGGCTTTGCATGGCGGCAATTTCCGCGTGTATGCCAGCGATGACCTGGTGGGCGTGGAAGTGGGCGGCGCCGTCAAAAACGTGCTGGCGATCGCCACCGGCGTGGCCGATGGCCTGGGCCTGGGCTTGAATGCGCGCGCCGCGCTGATCACGCGCGGCCTGGCCGAAATCACGCGCCTGGGCACCGCCTTGGGTGGGCAAACGGAAACTTTCATGGGCCTGACCGGCATGGGCGACCTGATTTTGACCTGCACCGGCGACCTGTCGCGCAACCGCCGGGTCGGCCTGGGGTTGGCGCAAGGCAAGGCGCTGGCGACCATCGTGGCCGAGCTGGGCCATGTGGCCGAAGGCGTGCCCTGCGCCAGGGCCGTGCGCGAGCTGGCGCAGCGCATGCAGGTCGAGATGCCGATCACCAACGCGGTGGCCGGCGTGCTGTTCGATGGCGACTTGCCGCAGGAAATGGTGCAGCAACTGCTGGCGCGCGATCCGCGCGACGAAGCCAACCGCGTCTGAGCCGATTCAGCGGCCGGCCTTGGCCATCAGGATGGTCAGCAGCAACAGGCTGTCTTCACGCGCTTCGAGCGCGTGGGCCTGGCCGCCGTTCAGATACACCATCTGGCCGGGCCCCAGCAGCTGCACGCTGCCGTGGGCGTCGAGCGCCACCTGGCCTTGCAGGCACAGCAAGGTGATTTCCCCCAACACATGATGCTCGGGCATGGTCTTGCCCTTGGGCATGCACATGCGGATCAGTTCCAGCTCGTCCGTCTTGGCCAGCGCGATGGCGGAAAACTGCGTCAGGTCTTCGCCACTGGCGCCCTGCACATCGATGATCTGTCCTGACGTTGCGTGGTTCAATGCCATCATGCGCTCCCGGTCGTGTTATTCGGCTGCTTCCTCGATTTCCTCTTTCGCGCCGCGCATCCATTGCACCAGCGCAAACGCATCCTTCAAGCCTTCGGCCATCAGCGGCAGCAGTTTTTCAGGCTCGTTGAGTGGCAACGGCAGCTCGGTCCAGACAAAAAAGCTTTTCAGCTTGATGAACTCGATATGCTCGGCGTCGGCATCAAAACCCTTGGGCGGGCGCTGCAATTTACCCTCGTCCTGGATGGTGCCGAAGCGGGCCTTCAGGCGCTTATTCTTGAGCACTTTGGAAAACCCTGGCGCATCGTTGACCATATGCTCGCGCAGCGCCTTCAGCCGGCCTGGCGGCGGCATGTATTCGCCGGCGCCGAACAGCATGTTGCCCTTGCCATCGATCTGCACATAATACGTGGGGCCGCCGGCCTTGCTGGGGCGGCGCATGTCGTTCGGCGCGATCGCCGCCGAAAAACGCGTTTTATACGGGCTCTTGTCATGCGCAAAGCGCACGTCGCGGTTGATGCGGAACATGGCTTTCTTGGGATTGCAGAACTTCACGGCCGGATCGAACTTGCCGAGTTCGGCAATCAACGAAGTCACCAGCGCCAGGAATTCCTCGCGCAGGATGTCGTAGCGGGGCTTGTTCATCACAAACCAGGGGCGGTTGTTGTTGTCGCTCAGTTCACGTAAAAATTGGGTCAAATCACGCACATGCATGTGTCAGTTTCCGATTCGCGGCTATTTGTTGAGGTCCTTGGGGATGGGACGCTTGCCCACCACCACGTCGAGCGCCGCCTCGCGGCTCTTGCGCAGCACCGTCATTTTAGCTTTTTCACCGGGTGGCAGTTGGGCGATCAGATTCAGCATTTCGGTGGTGTCGCCGACCGGCTTGCCGTCGACGTTGAGCAGAATGTCGCCCGGCTTGATGCCGGCCTTGTCGGCCGGGCCGCCGCGCACCACGCCGGCGATAATGGCGCCGGTGCTGCGCTGCAGGCCGAAGCTTTCGGCCAGCTCTTTGGTGATGTCCTGGGTTTCCACGCCGATCCAGCCGCGCACCACATGGCCGTTCTTGATGATCGCTTCCATCACCGTCTTGGTGGTGGAAACGGGAATGGCAAAGCCGATGCCGACCGAGCCGCCGCTTTGCGAATAGATGGCCGTATTGATGCCGATCAAATTGCCGCGCGTGTCGACCAGCGCCCCGCCCGAATTGCCGAAGTTGATCGCCGCGTCGGTCTGAATAAAGTTCTCAAAACTGTTGATATGCAGGTTGTTGCGGCCCAGGGCGGAAATAATGCCCATGGTCACCGTCTGGCCCACGCCGAAGGGGTTGCCGATCGCCAGCACCGCGTCGCCCACGCGCGCCTGTTCCGACTGGCCCAGCACGATCACCGGCAATTTGTCGAGCTTGACCTTGATCACGGCCAGGTCCGTTTCCGGGTCCAGGCCCACCACTTGCGCCGGCGCCTTGCGCCCGTCGGTCAGCACGACTTCGATCTCGTCGGCGCCTTCGACCACATGGTTGTTGGTGAGAATATAACCTTCATGGCTGACGATCACGCCCGAGCCGAGGCTGTTTTTCATCCCGCTGCCTTCTTCGTCCATGTCGGGCGTGCGTTCGCCGAAGAAGCGTTTGAAGAAGGGGTCGCGCATCAGGGGGTGGGCGCCGCGCTTGGGCGCCTGGGTGGTCAATATGTTGACCACCGCCGGCATGGCGCGCGCCGCCGCGTCACGGAAGGAACCGGGCGCCAGGCTGCTCGACGCCGTTTCCACCACCGGGATCGGCGTGGCGGGCGAACCCAGCTGCTGGACCCGGCTGGCCGGGCGCAAGGCGCCGTACACAAAGTACAACGCCAGCGCGATGGTCACGGTTTGCGCAAACAACAACCAGAAACGTCGCATAAAACTCCACCCAGGTCAGCCGGCCCAGTGCCGGAACGGCTTATTGTGCCAGATCGTTGTTTTTTGGTGCGCCCTTGAGCGAGTCGCGGATCTCGCGCAGCAGCATGATGTCTTCCGGAACAACCACCGGCTTGGCTGGCTCGGGCGGCGGCGTATGGGCGCGGCGCGCCTTGTTCATCAGGCGTACCATCTGGAAGATGATAAAGGCCAGAATAATGAAGTTCAGCAAGATGGTGATGAAGTTACCGTAGGCCAGCACGGCGCCGGCTTTCTTCGCTTCCACCAGGGTCATGGTGGTGGCCTGGCCATTCAGCGGCAGGTAGTAATTGGCGAAATCGAGGCCGCCGAAAATACGCCCGATCGGCGGCATGATGACGTCTTGCACCAATGAATCGACGATCTTGCCGAAGGCGCCGCCGATGATCACACCGACCGCCAGGTCGACGACATTGCCCTTCATTGCAAATTCTTTAAACTCTTTCATCATCGCCATTTTTTTCTCCTTCTGAATGTATAAAAAACATGACGATCATACTATTGATTCCGTTTGCAGCCAGATTTTGCATGTGCGGTCGCAGCATTCCGGCGCGTCCCAAACTTTCTAGTTCGAAAGAACTAGCCACTCCCTGCAAAAGTATATAAATTATGGTACAAGCAACGTTTTGGTTTTATTCGTTGTTTGCTTCACTTATAATTTGCGGTTGCCAGCGGGGGCTTTTTTGCCCTGTGGCGATTAACAAGAAATTGGCACTGGCTGCGCCATTGACCGAAGTTCCGCAGGGATATTGCCACGTTACCGTACAAAACGCGCACAAAGCGCGTACAAAGAGACGGCGCCTGGCAAACAGTGGGAAAGCGCTTCGGCGACGGATGTTTCGCGGCTGCCATTCATAATAAAGATTCGCATTTTGACTGATTGGGGTTTGCATGAGTAACGAAAAGCAGGTCGATTCAGGCCGCCGCGGCTTGCTCGTCGCCACGTGCGCGGCGGGCAGTGTAGTCGGGTTGGCAACCGCGGGAGCCTTGGTAAGCACCTTCCAGCCGTCGGAGCGAGCGAAAGCGGCGGGCGCGCCGGTCGAAGTAGACATCGCCACCTTGCAGCCCGGCGAAATGCGCACCGTCGAATGGCGCGGCAAACCGGTCTGGATCCTCAAGCGCACGCCGGAAATGATCGCGTCGCTGAAGAAAACCGACGGCAAGGTCGCCGATGCCAATTCGCAACGCAATCCCGACGAGTTCACGCCGCCCTACTGCATGAACGAAGCGCGTTCCATCAAGCCTGAAATCCTCGTCGCCGTCGGCATCTGTACCCACCTCGGCTGCTCGCCTTCCTCGAAATTTACCCCCGGTCCACAACCTTCCCTGCCCGATGACTGGGAAGGCGGCTTCCTGTGCCCTTGCCACGGCTCGACCTTCGACATGGCCGGCCGCGTGTTCAAGAACAAGCCGGCGCCGGACAACCTGCAAGTGCCGCGCCACATGTACTTGAGCGACACCACCCTGGTGATTGGTAAAGACGAGAAAGGCGAGGCTTGATCATGGCTGCTTTCAAAGAAACCAAATTCCCGGCCGATGCCCCGGCCGCCGAAAAAGCGCTGGGCTGGGTCGATGACCGCTTTCCCCTGACCAAGCTGTGGAACGATCAGTGGGGCAAATACTACGCCCCGAAAAACTTCAACTTCTGGTACATCTTCGGCTCGCTGGCAATGCTGGTGCTGGTGCTGCAGATCGTCACCGGCATCTTTTTGACCATGCACTACAAGCCCGATGCGGCGCTGGCCTTCAATTCGGTCGAATACATCATGCGCGAAGTGCCCTGGGGCTGGCTGGTGCGCTACATGCACTCGACCGGCGCCTCGGCCTTCTTCATCATCGTCTACCTGCACATGACGCGCGGCCTGCTGTACGGTTCCTACCGCAAGCCACGCGAACTGATCTGGCTGTTCGGTTTCGCCATCTTCCTGTGCCTGATGGCCGAAGCGTTCTTCGGCTACCTGCTGCCATGGGGCCAGATGTCGTACTGGGGCGCCCAGGTGATCGTCAACCTGTTCGGCGCGATTCCGTTCATCGGCCCTGATTTGTCGCTGTGGATCCGCGGCGACTACGTCGTCTCCGACGCGACCCTGAACCGTTTCTTCGCCTTCCATGTGATCGCCATCCCGCTGGTCCTCCTGGGCCTGGTGGCAGCGCACTTGATCGCCCTGCACGAAGTCGGTTCCAGCAATCCGGACGGCATCGAAGTGAAGGAAACCCTGGGCGCCGACGGCCATCCGCTCGACTCGATCCCGTCGCACCCCTACTACACCGTGCACGACCTGTTCGGCGTGTCGATCTTCCTGGTGATTTTCAGCGCGGTGGTGTTCTTTGCGCCGGAAATGGGCGGCTACTTCCTGGAGTACAACAACTTCCTGCCGGGCGACTCGCTGAAAACCCCGCTGCACATCGCGCCAACCTGGTATTTCACGCCGTTCTACTCGGTGCTGCGCGCCACCACGGCCGACTTCATGTACGTGCTGATGGGTGCGGTGGCCGCCTACGTGGTGTTTATCTGGCTCAAGTCGCGCCTGTCGACCAAGGTCAAGGCGGCGATCGCCGTGATCGCCCTCCTGGCCATCGTCGGCATGCTGCCGCAGGTACTGGACGCGAAATTCTGGGGCGTGGTGTTCTTCGGCGGCTCGGTGGTGATCCTGGCCTTCCTGCCATGGCTCGACCATTCGCCGGTGAAGTCGATCCGCTACCGTCCGAACTGGCACAAGATTGTGTATGCCATCTTCGGCCTGTCGTTCCTGATCCTGGGCTACCTCGGCACGCAGGCGCCAACCGACGCCAAGACCATCGTGTCGCAAGTGTGCACCCTGATTTACTTCAGCTTTTTCCTGCTGATGCCATGGTGGAGTGCAATGGGCAAGTTCAAGACCGTGCCGTCGCGTGTGACGTTTCACCCGCACTAAGCCGATCCCACGCCACGCTCAAAGGACATACATCAAATGAAGATTGCAAAAAAACTGCTCGCCATCCTGGCGTTCGTGCCCGCCCTGGCCCTGGCCAGCGAAGGTGGCTTTCCGCTGGACAAGGCGCCTGACCGCCAGACCGACATGGCGGCGCTGCAACATGGCGCCAAATTGTTCGTCAACTATTGCCTCAATTGCCACGCCGCCGTGTCGATGCGCTACAACCGCCTGAAAGACCTGGGCCTGACGGAAGACCAGATCAAGAAGAATCTGTTGTTCTCAGGTGATAAAGTGGGCGACTTGATGACCACCGCGCTGGCGCCGAAGGATGCCAAGGCCTTTTTCGGCGTGGTACCGCCGGATTTGTCGGTAATTTCGCGCGCGAAATCATCTTCCGCTGGCACAGGCGGCGACTACCTGTATACTTACCTGCGTACGTTCTATAAAGACGACACGCGGCCGACCGGCTGGAACAATATGGTCGTGCCAAATGTTGCCATGCCGCATGTGTTATGGGAGTTGCAAGGTATCCAGACTGCCAAGTTCGTGGAAGAGACTGATCCGCATGATGCGGCCAAGAAAATCCACAAATTTGTCGGCTTCGAACAAGTCAAGCCAGGCACGTTGAACAAGATCGAGTATGACACTGCGGTGGCCGACCTGGTCGGCTACATGGAGTGGATGGCCGAACCGGCACAACAGACACGCAAGCGCCTGGGCGTTTGGGTACTGCTGTTCCTGTCGGCTTTTGCTCTGCTGGCATGGCGCCTGAATGCGTCGTTCTGGAAGGAAGTCAAATAAGTGAGGCACCGGCTGAAGGCCGGTTAATGCCTGTTTCTGCGTTGTCCGCATGAGTGGACAAGCGACCTGGGGTGAGCCGTTCGCGGCTTCACCCCCTTTGTTTCTAAGGAACTATAAAAAATGATGGTTCTCTATTCGGGTACAACCTGCCCATTTTCGCAACGCTGCCGCCTGGTCCTGTTTGAAAAAGGCATGGACTTCGAAGTGCGCGACGTCGACCTGTTCAACAAGCCGGAAGACATTTCGACCATGAACCCGTACGGCCAGGTGCCGATCCTGGTCGAGCGCGAACTGATTCTGTATGAATCGAACATCATCAACGAGTACATCGATGAGCGCTTCCCGCATCCGCAACTGATGCCGGCCGATCCGCTGATGCGCGCCCGCGCGCGCCTGATGCTGTTCAACTTTGAAAAAGAACTGTTCGTCCACGTGCACGTGCTGGAAAGCGAACGCGCCAAGAGCAACGACAAGAGCCACGACAAGGCGCGCGCGGAAATCCGCGACCGCCTGACGACTCTGGCGCCGCTGTTCCTGAAAAACAAGTACATGCTGGGCGACGAATTCTCGATGCTCGACGTGGCTGTCGCGCCGCTGCTGTGGCGCCTGGACCACTACGGCATCGAACTGTCGAAAACGGCCGCGCCGCTGATGAAATACGCCGAACGCATCTTCTCGCGTCCTGCGTATATCGAAGCGCTGACGCCGTCCGAGAAAGTCATGCGCCGTTAAAAGAGTTGCCCGGCAGGCCGTGCCTGCCGGGACATTCTGCGTCTTTTGAAGTACCGGTGCGCCAGCCTGTCATCGACAGCGGCGCTCCCGCCTCACAGTGTCTATCATGTCTGAAATCTCAACCAAACCTTATATGCTGCGCGCCATCTACGAGTGGTGCACCGACAGCGGCTACACGCCCTACCTCGCGGTCAAAGTCGATTCGCGCACCACGGTACCGATGGAATACGTGAAGAAAGGCGAAATCGTCCTGAACATCAGCTTCGGCGCCACCAGCGGCCTGAAGATGGACAACGACGCCGTGCGCTTCCACGCCCGCTTCGGCGGCGTCTCGCGCGAAATCTACGTGCCGGTCGACAACGTGATGGCCATCTACGCCAACGAAAACGGCCAGGGCATGGCGTTCGAGCCGGTGCTCGGCAACGACGACCCGCACGGCCAGCCGACCGACAGCCCGGCATCCGCCGACGTGCCGCCACCGGCCATCGCACCAGCTGCGACCGGCCCGACCCTGTCGTCGGTACCCACCGGCAACTCGGAACCCCGCGAAGGCACCCCGCCCGGCGACGACGAGCCACCAAAAAAAGGCGGCCGCCCGACCCTGACCCGCATTAAATAGCGTATAATTCGCAACGCGCAGTTTTTGCCGACTTAGCTCATTTGGTAGAGCAGTTGATTTGTAATCATCAGGTGGCCAGTTCGAAACCGGCAGTCGGCACCAAGAACACCCAGCAAAAAGCCCAGCCTTTCAGGTTGGGCTTTTTGCTTTGTGGAGACGAGACCAGCGCCAGCCGATTGATCTCGCCAATGCCCACCGCATCCTGCCCGTCCTGCCTCAATACCGCATCGCCGGCATGCCACTGGCGGCGATCAGCGCCAGCGTGATGGGGCCGGCCATGCCCAGCACGGTGCCGCAGACGATGCCGGCGCTCCACCACCAGGTTTTCCAGCGCGCCAGCAGCAGGGCCACCACGATCTGCGCCAGCATGGCCAGGACATACAGGGGGAAGAGGCCGATCTGGTTGAGTTCCAGCCAGAACGGCCCGCTGTAATCGCGCAGATTCCAGCAAATGGCGCTCCAGACCACCACGATCAGCAGCGCGAGCAGCATGCCGCGGCCGAAGCGGCGCCAGTGGCCATCAGGATGCTGCGGGTTGTTTGCCATGTTTTTTCCCTGGTTCAGAAATAATATCCCGCCTGCAGGTTGATCCTGCGCGTGTAGCCATCGTGCACGCTGGAGGTCGAGGCCAGCCCGCCGCCATCCGGCGACAGGTAGGGATGGTGCTTGCCCAGCATGAAGTCGGCATAGAACACCCATTTGCCGGATGAAAAGCTGAGGCCGCTGACATTCTGCACCGAACTTTTGTAATTGCCGACACGTTTGTGCAGGATGCTGTAGTCGTTATACAGCTTGAAGCCGCCCAGCGGTCCCAGGGTGCCCGGGATGTCGTAGCTGAGGTTGGCAATATAGATGTCGCCTTTGGACGCCACCGGGTAGGGATAGCCGAAGGCGCCCAGGATGACGAAGCTGTTCGGTTCGAGCCCGCCATAGGTCTGGTTCGCGCCGTGGCTGGTGCCATAGCTGTAGCGCAAGGCTTCCAGCATGACGTTCCACGGCCCCGTGCCGCCCCGGTAGTGCAGCGCCACGGCATTGCGGCGCGTGTCGCGTCCGTCGCTGCGGGTTTCGTTACGGATGGTACCGGTCAGGGCGGACAGTCCCACCTCATGCTGCCCGGCGCTGCCGATATGCGCCACCACGCGGCCTGTAAAAGTCATGCGTTCGCGGTCGCGCTGGCCGGTGGCATAGCCCTGCTGGTCATCATCGGGCACGATATTGTAGGAGTAGCGGTTCGAGGCCCCTGCCGTATTGCCGCCGCCGCCGTAGGAGCCGCCGTCGCGCGGGAAAAAGCCCAGTTGCCATTCGACGGGGCCGGGCCGGCTGGCGTAAGTCACGCCGAGGTCGTACTTGTCCTCGAAACCGGTATAAAACGCCATCGACTCGTAAAAATTGTTGGACGCGAACGGCTGCAGGCCGAACGGGTTTTTCACCAGGCCCGCTTGCACGGTGCTCTTGTCGGCCAGGCGCATGCCGACCCAGCCGTGATGCAGGAAGTGCTGCCAGTAGCCGCCCTGCCCCTTCGGATACCTGTTGTAGCGATATTGCGCCGAACCGATCAAGGTGCCGTCGTCGAAATTGACGTCCAGCCGGGCGGTGTCCAGGCCGACGAAACCGTTCGGATAGTCGTCCTGCCAGCTCTTGTAGACATAATTGAAGCGGACCGCACCGCCGACGATCCAGGGCGAACCGGCCACTTCCTCGGCCGCTACGGCATTGCACAGCATCATCAACGCTGCCGCCAGGACGGCGCCACGATAGTTTGCAGACATGGTCAGTCTCCCGTGTTATTGCAGGCGCAGGGTATCGCGCGTGGCGGCCTGTGGCGCCTGCGGCAGCTTGAACCCTGCCACCACCTCGGCCAGGGCGCTGGCCTGCTGCTGCAGCGATTGCGCGGCGGCGGCGGCTTGCTCGACCAGGGCGGCATTCTGCTGGGTGTTTTCATCCATTTGCGTCACCGCCGTGCCCACTTCGGTGATGCCGCTGCTTTGTTCATGGCTGGCGCTGCTGATCTGCTTGACGATGTCCGCCAGCTGGCGAATGCTGTCGACCACTTCGGTCATGGTCGCGCCGGCGCTTTCCACCAGCCGGCTGCCGGCGTCGACCTGGGTCACGGAGTCGCCGATCAGCGCCTTGATTTCCTTGGCCGCTTCGGCCGAACGGCCGGCGAGCGAGCGCACTTCAGTTGCCACCACGGCAAAGCCGCGGCCCATTTCGCCGGCCCGCGCCGCTTCCACCGCGGCATTGAGGGCGAGGATATTGGTCTGGAAGGCGATGCCGTCGATGGTGCCGATGATGTCGACGATCTTGCGCGAGGCAAGATTGATGTCGCCCATGGTGCGCACCACCTGTTGCACCACCTCGCCGCCACGCCCGGCCACCTGGCTGGCGCTGGCGGCCAGCGCATTGGCTTGCTGGGCGTTTTCGGCGTTCTGCTGGACAGTGGCCATCAGTTGCTCCATCGCGGCCGAGGTTTCCTCCAGCGCGCTCGCTTGCGATTCGGTGCGCATCGACAGGTCGCTGTTGCCCGAGGCGATCTCGCCCGAGGCGGTGCGTACCGTATCGGACGCGGCACGGATTTGCAGCAGCACCGCGGCGATCTTGTCGGCGAAACGGTTGAAGGCGCTGGCAATTTGCGTCAGTTCGTCGCGGCCGGAGGCATCCATGCGCCGCGTCAGGTCGCCCTCGCCGGAAGCGATATCTTCCAGCGCGTCGCGCACCAGCAGCATGCGGCGCAGCTGGCGGCTGACGAACACCGACATCAGGCCGCCGGCAGCCAGCAGGCACAGCACCGTGATGATGATCGTCATGCGCAGCATCGACCTCAATGTCGCGGTGGCCAGGTCGCGGTCGACCGCCGTCAGCAGTATCCATGGCGTGCCCTCGACCTTGGCGGCATACACCATCTGCGCGGCGCCGTCGATCGTCAGTTCAGCGTGCTCGCCACCCTGGACCAGGCGCGCCAGCAGCGCGGCATCGAGCCCGGCGGCCAGGTCGGTCAGCGGCTTGAGCGTCAACTCCCTGCGCGCATGCGCCAGGATGGTGTTGTTGGTGCCATCGACCAGCACCGCAAAACTCTTTTCCGTCGGGTGGATGGCGTTGACTTTCCTGACCACCGAGGTCAGCTTCGCATCGGCACTGACCACGCCCGCCAGCGGGCCGCCAGCCTGCGTGAACACGGGTTCGACGAAGCTCACGTACAGTTCGCCGGTATTGGCATCGGCATACGCGGGCGTGATGGCGGGGCCGCCGGTCGACGCGGCCAGCTTGTACCAGGGGCGCGCAGTGCCGTCGAAGTCCGGCGGCACCGTCCAGCCACTATAGACAGCCCGTTTGTCGCTCAGGGCAAAGCCCACCGAATCCATGGCCCCGGCCTGGCGCGCCGTATCGAGCGCGGGCTGCGGGTCCGCCTGGGCTACCGCCACTTTCAGTGCGCTGGCAATGCGCTGCTTGTCCTGCACCCACTCGGTCAGCTCGCGCGCATACTGGCGCGTGACATCGCCGATCTGCTTGTCCAGCGAGGTGAGCACATTGGCCCGCACGGTGACAAAAGTCACCAGCGAAAGGAGCACCAGCGCCACCGCGACAATGGCAATGGCGATAGCGATAAGGCGCGCGCGCAGGGTATGGAACATGGCAACTCCAGAAGGGGAAAAGGACGCAGCCAACAAGAAAAGTCCACGCTGTCGTGCGAGCACGAAGCCCGAATTCAGCTATGCCTGCCACGGGTACAGTTAAACTCAGCGCAGCATATTGCGTCAAGTCAACTATTTGCTATTGATGGCAGTTATGGCAAGAGTGTGGTGAAACTGCAAATTCACCACCGGCTGAGCTTGCCATTTTGTGGTTGAGCCCGCTTGACCGTGCTGATCGGCGCGTAGATCGTGGCGCTCTTGCGTCTTTGGTTCTATTGACAGACTGTGCTGAAAAGAGGCAATGGCGCCATTCGCACACCGATCACGCTTTCAATCCACTCCCCCATCCGCAGCACCAGCGCATCCTCGCCCGGCTTTGACAATACCGTCACGCCAAACGGCAGGCCATCCGCATCCGTTCCCAGAGGAATGGCCAGCACCGGCGCGCCGGCCTTGCCGGTGCATTTGGCGGCGGCGCTCATCGGTGCCAGCAGCACGTCGGCGGCGCCGGCCTGGAGCGCGGCGTGGATGCCTTGGTCGAGGCTCAGGAGCATATCGCGCTGGCGATCCGCCAGGTACTGCGGCGAGTCGAGGCCGGTCGATGCATTGGCCGCTTCCAGCAGCGACTGTCCGTAGGGACTTGCCGCGGGGTGTTCCCGGTTCCAGTCGATGATATCTTGCATCGAGTGCATGCCGCACGGCTGCAACTGCGCCAGCAGAGCATCCAGGCTGGCCTTGAACTCGGTGCGAAACACGGATGAACGCACTTCGTGCAGTTCCGCAGCGCTGGGCAGGTCACACGGGTCGACGATGATGGCGCCGGCTTGCGCCAGCAACTGCAAGGCCTGCTCGAAGGCAGGTTTGCGCGCGTCGGTCAGCACGTTGTCGGCGATAAAGCGGCGTGGAATGCCGATGCGCAAGCCCCGAAGGGAGCTGATCATTGTCACGCTGTCGATACCGGCCATGGCCTGGAATACCAGCGCGGCATCAGGCACGTTCAAAGCCAGCACACCCGGGGCATCCTGGCTTGGCACCAGCGGCACGATGCCATCACAGCTGATGCGCCCGACAGTCGGCTTGAAGCCGACGATGGAGGTGTGCAGCGCCGGCGTCTGGATCGAATTTTGCGTTTCGGTACCGATGGCGAACGCGCACAGGCGCGCCGAGACGGCCGCCGCGGAGCCAACGCTCGATCCCTGGCCGCGCTCGTAACGCAGGCCCAGCGGGTTGCGCACCACGCCGCCGGCGCTGCTGAATTCGGACGGCATGGTGTCGGCAACAAAATCGGCAAACTCGGTCAGGTTGGTCTTGCCAAGCAGGATGGCGCCCGCGTCGCGCAAGCGCGTTACCAGGGTCGCCTCATACGGTGGAACAAAACTGGCGATGGCCTGGCTGCCGGCTGAAGCGGGGCTGCCGTCTGCCGTAAACACATTGTCTTTCAGCAGATACGGTACGCCGTGCAGCGGTCCGCGCCACTGGCCTGCGGCGATTTGCGCATCGGCCTGCCTGGCCGCTGCCAGGGCCAGCGGCGAAATGCTGCGCACACAGTTCAGGCCACCCTCTCCGCCATTGTATTGCGCGATACGCGCCAGATACCATTTGGTCACTGCCAGGGAACTGGTTTTGCCTGCGGCAATCGCGGCACCGATGGCCTGCGCCGTCGCGGTGTCAAGGAAAGTGGAGAGGTCTTGCATGGTTGCGCTTTCAAAGGCCGGTACAAACCTTTGATGGTAAATAAAGCGCTGGCGTTTTACCCATCCCATTCGATGGGGCGCTACGGCGCCTTGACCACATAGCCATCCGTCAGTGTCTTCAGGAACACGATCACATCCGCAATCTCCTTTTCATTCAAGGCCGGCGCCTGGCCCTTTTGGCGGTCGAACGGCGCCTCGACATTGACGTTCGCCTCCAAGCCCGGTGGCAGGTCGTCGTACTTGTGCACGCTGCCGTCGGGGCGCTTCGGATACCACTTTTGCGGCGCCGTGTCGCGCTGCACGTAGAAACGCAGCACCTGCTCCAGGCTGGTGAAGCTGCCGTTGTGGAAGAAGCTTTGACGCAGCGCCACGTTGCGCAAGGTGGGGGTCTTGAAGCTGCCGCAATATTGCTTGTGGTCCTGCAAATCGGTACGGTCGGGGCCACACAAGCCCATGTCAAAATAATGCGGGTCGGCGTTGGCCGGCAGCTTGTTGTTGCGCGGCACGCCGATATTGATCAGGCCGTAGTCGGTAAATTGCGGGAAGGCGCCGCCAGCGGCGATCTGGCTGATATGGCAGGAGGCGCAATTGCCCTTGGTCTCGTCGTTGAACAGGGCCAGGCCGCGCAGTTCCTGCGGATTCAGTTGCACCTGCTTGCGTAAAAAGGCGTCGTACTTGCTGGTGTAGGGGTAAAAATCGGCCGGGCTTTCCTGGAACACTTCCAGCGACATCAGGGCCCAGCGCAAGGCCTGCTCGGGCTGCTCGAAAATCTTGTCGCCATACACCTTGCGGAACTGCGCCGCCAGCGGGCCGTGCCGCAGTTTGTCCAGCACGGCGGCGCCATCAACGTTGCCCATCTCATGTTTCGACAGCAGCGGCGTCAGGGCCTGCTCATGGCCCGACTGGGCGCGGCCGTCCCAGTTGCGCCCGCCCGTTGGCCCCGCATCGATGCTGTCGTCGCCATCGTCGTCATGGTAGTGCTCTGTGAACGCCGGGGCGTTCTGCAGATAGCGCAGCGACGGCGCGGCGCGCGTGCCCATGTCTTTCAGCTCCGGACCGCCGAGTTGTACCGCCAGAGCGTTCGGCGGGCCATAGGCGTGATCGGGGCTGTGGCAACTGGCGCACGACAGCTTGCCCGAGATGGACAGGCTGGGCTCGAAAAACATGGCGCGGCCCATGGCCGTCATGTCCGACACCGACGGTTGATGCTGGGCTGGCGCATAGGCGGCATTCAGATAAGCCGGAGCAGCGACAACGGCAGCAGCGGCAGCATGGGCTGGCTTGGGAGCTTGCTGCGGCTGGCAGGCGGCCAGCAGCAGTAACAGGAACGGCGTGAACTTCATCATGGCGGCAGTCGGACAGCTGTGAACATGGTCGGGCAGCGTAGCAACGCCATATGACCGCTGCGTGACAAATCGTCCGCCAATGCCGTCCGAACATTACCGCATGTATCGCATGTAACGGAACATGGACATGTCACGCAGCGGACATATTGCCTGCCTAGCATCCGTGCTTTCGCCACCTTTTCCACTCTTTCACACCCATAAGGCATGAGCATGAAATTGCACGCACGACCTGCATTACGCCCCCTCCCCGTCTTACTGTCGCTGGCGCTGGGCGCCGGCATGGTAGCCTGCGGCAGCAACTACACGCTGGCCCCGTCCACCAAGGGCCAGGTGATCGGCAGCTATTATGAAAACGCCCAGGTCTGCCTGGAAAGCACGACGGCCAAACTGACCTGCGCCAGCGATTCGGCGCCGGTGCGCACCGCCGCCGACGGCAGCTTTACGGTGATGGGCGAAGGCGCCGTGCTGGCCATGGTCGGCACCGATGCGATCCGCCACGAGGTGGTGGGCGACGCCGGCGGCAAGGTCACGCAAAAGCTGCTGCTGCGCGCGCCCGCCGGCCATGCGGCGTTCGTCAGCGCCCTGTCGACCGAACTGGCGCAAGTGATGGATGGCAATGGCGGCGATTTCGCCGGCGCCAGCAGCAAGCTGGCGGCGCGGATCGGTGTGTCGGAAACTGCCCTGGCTTCGGACTTCAACAAGGCCAGCGGCGACGATCTGGCGAAGCTGAAAGCGGAAAACACCAGCGTCACCTCGGTGATCGCCGGCGCCAGCGCGCAGGCCGCACCGGCCGACGCACTGGCCGCGCTGAACAACGGCCTGGCACTGAACAATATCCAGACCATCGTCGTGATTTACGCGGAAAACCGCGGCTTCGACAATCTGTACGGCCTGTTCCCGGGCGCCAATGGCGTGCCGGGCGTGAACCCGACCTCGACCGGCGGCTATGTGGCGCAAAAGGATATCGACAACAGCACCCTGCCGGTGCTGCCACCGACCTGGGGCGGCATGACGGCCGCCGGCCAGAGCACGGTGGTGACACAGGCGCAATCGGCCAACCTGCCCAACAAACCGTTCCAGATCGACGACGCCAACAGCCCGATCAGCCTGCCGCAATCGGTGGTCACGCGCGACCTGGTCCACCGTTTTTATAACAACCAGATGCAGATCAACGGCGGCGCCAACGACAAGTTCGCGGCCTATTCCGACGCCGGCGGCTTGTCCATGGGTTACTACGACGGCAGCAAGATGAAGCTGTGGGATATCGCCAAGCAGTATGCGCTGGCCGACAACCTGTTCATCGGCGCCTTCGGCGGCTCGTTCCTCACGCACCAGTATCTGATCTGCGCCTGCGCGCCGACTTATCCGAACGCCGATACCTCGGTCGCCAAGGGCTCGATTTCAAAGATCGATGTCGACGCCAAGGGCAACTTCGTGCGCCTGACGCCGGCCGCCACCTCGCCAGCCACCGTGTTGAATGGCGCGCCCGTGTACGCCAATGACAGCACCCTGACGCCGGCCGACAGCACGGGCATGTTCTACGCCATCAACACCATGCAGCCGGCCTTCCAGCCGAGCAGCAACGCGCCGGCCAGCAATGACAGCAGCAAGCTCTATGCCGACACCAGCAAAGCCAATACCTTGCCGCAACAGACGCAGACGAATATCGGCGACCTGCTCTCTGGCAAGAACATCGACTGGGCCTGGTATGCGGGCGCCTGGAAGGACACCACGGCATTGGCCACGGCCAGTGCGCGCGGCAGCAGTTTCCCGAGTCCGCCGAACTTCCAGTTCCATCACCAGCCGTTCAATTATTTCGCCAGCATGGACCCGGTCAAGGCGCCAGCCTACCGCGCCGCGCACCTGCGCGATTTCGACAGCCAGTTCATGACGGACGCGGCCGCCGGCAAGCTGCCTGCCGTCACCTTCTACAAGCCGCAGGGCAATTTGAACCAGCACGCCGGTTACGCCAGCGTGGCCGATGGCGACGCGCATATTGCCAGCGTCATCGAACAGCTGAAAAAGAGTCCGCAGTGGAAGAACATGCTGGTGATCGTCACCTACGATGAAAACGGCGGCTTCTATGACCACGCCGCGCCGCCGAAGGGCGACCGCTGGGGTCCGGGCACGCGCGTGCCGGCGATTCTGGTGTCGCCGTACGTGAAAAAGGGCCTGGTCGACCATACGCAATACGACTCGGCCTCGATCCTGCGCGCGATTACCCACCGCTTCTCGCTGCCGGTACTCGACGGTTTGAGCACGCGCGACAAGGCGCTGGTGGCCAATGGCGGCAGGCCGATGGGCGACTTCAGCGCGGCGCTTGCGCTGCTGCCGCAGGAGTAGCAGCTAGCCCTTGCGGCTGTCGAGCCAGTCCTGGCCGCCGGCCGCCAGGGCGGCGGCAATCACTTGCTCCGGCAGGCTGTAGACGGTGGCCCAGCTGGCGCGGCCGTCCGCCGTATTGGCCGGAAAGCTGTGCGTCTCGATCGGCCAGTGGTATTTGCGCTTCAGGGCCTTGACGATGGCGGCCAGCGAGACGCGGCCCTGCAAGGGTTCGGCGCCGGACTGGTCCTGGTTCGACAGCAGCACGGCCAGGACCTGGCCGCGGCCCGTGCGCGCGCCGGGAAAGGTGGGGGTTTTGTTTGCCATCGCCTATTTTTGCACAGTGTCGGTGTTTCTTACAGTCAGCGTATTCTCCTTCAGTTCGCTTTACTCAAGTCCTTGATTCGACTTGGTTTTTTTGTTTGGCACGCAAGCTGCTTATCAACGTCGACAGCGGCACTCGGATACACCGTCCGAATGCCCCGACTGAACCGACCATGATAACGAGGCTGCGATGAACGTCGATTACCCAAGAAGCAAGACCCTTTGCCGGTTCGCCGCACTCGCCGCGGCCGGTTTGCTGGCCGCCGGCCAGGCCCAGGCCGGCGCGTATGGCCTGGCCGTCAATGAACTGAACAATTTCCGCGTCACCACCAGCTCTGGCACGCTGTCGCTGACGGGCGCCAACCGCAATGCCAGCGACAGCACTTTTTTTGAAGGCGGCGCGCCGGTCAATCCCCGCTCGGTCAACACCGGGCCGGCCGCCAATGCCGATGTGCTGCAAGTGTGTTCGGGCAACGGTTGCAGTGGCTTGCCGCAAAACAACTATGCTCCCAGTGCAGTGCTGGAGTTTGCCCGTGGCGATGCACATTCGTTCGGCAATATGCTGACGGCCGCCGGCGCCACGGTGCAAGCCGTTTCGGAAGCGCAACGCGACACGGTGGGCGCCGCCTCGTCGACGGCGGGCGACACCCTGACCGGTTCGCTCAACCTGACCTTGTCGAGCGCCGGCTTCATCACTTTCAGTTTCCTGGCGCGCCGCGACCTGCGCAGCAGCGTGACGACCCTGGGCGACAAGTCGAATGTATCGATCATGGATATCTTCAATCTCTCGTGCAATGCTGGCAGCCCGGCCGGGTGCGCCACGCGTGCCACCGCCGATGGCGTGGTATTCCAGTTCGCCCCGGATGGCGACGCCAGTAACGGCAGCGACGTGAACGGCAACCATGGCGCTGGCGCTGGCAGCCTCGACCCCTTCAGCCTGAACATGACAGCCGGCACCAATGACCCGGGCACCACACGCGCTTTCACCAACAGTTTTGCACAGTTTTCGCTGACGTCGAATTTTGCCTTGCCGGCCGGCAGCTACACCCTGAACTTTTCCAAGTCCACCCGCACCGATATCGTCGTGATCGAGCAGGTCCCCGAACCGGGCACCCTGCTGCTGCTGGGCATCGGCCTGGCGGCGCTGGCGAGCACGCGCCGGCGCCAGGCCGAATCCACTACCTGATGTACTAACTAACGCACTAACCGAGCCGCGCCAGCGCCTGGCGCGCCAGTTCCAGCTGCTGCACATAGTAGCGGTGCAGCACGGCCGGATCGATATCACGCCCGAGTATCAGCCGCAGTTCGCTGGCCGGGCAATCGGCGGCGACAGCCTCGACATTGGCCCCCAGCTGGCGTGCCAGCCGGCGCGCCGCCTGCCGCTGCGCCGGCCGGTACTCCACGCGCGTGCGGGCTACCCGGAACGAAGCGGCGTTACCGGTGCGAACCACCTGCAAGCCGCCGCCGGCCAGGCTGCGCGCCAGCGCCGCCGCCATGCCCGGCTTGCCATTCCCATTGAGAATTTCCAGCCGCAGGCGCGGCGCCTCGGGCCCGCTTGCCGCCGCCACCCGCCGCAGCATGGCCATGCCGGCGCTTTGCGTAATGTCGATGCGGTCCATCAACGGCGCCACCGGCGCGGGCATCGGTATGGCCTCGGCCTGGACGCGCGGCACCTCGCGTGCCTGCAGGCTTTGCGCATGCTCCTGCACGCGCGCCGCCCGTTCGTGCTGCCCCAGCCGGGCCAGCACCTGCGCCAGCTGTTGCCAGGCCAGCGCATTGCGCGGGTCGAGCAGGCAGGCTTGTTCCAGCACCGTCACGGCGTCGGCATCGCGCCCGGCCAGGATATAAGCATGGCCCAGGTTGCGCAACAGATAGGCATGGCGCGGTTCCCGCAGCGCGCCGCCGGCCAGCAGGGCCTCCCAGATGGCGATGGCCTGGCGAACTTCGCCACGCTGCGCCTGCAGCACGGCCTGGCCATTGCGTGCGGCCGGTTCAAGCGTAGCCGGCAAGGATGCCGGGACCGGACCGGGAGCGGTGACGGGGCTGGCGCAGGCGCCCAGCAACAGACAAGCGCCGGCAACGGCCAGGCGCGGCAGGGTATGCGACATGAGACTCCTTTTATCGGTTGGCCATGGCCGGCACCAGCACGCGGTAGACTTCGATCACGGCAGGGCCCATCAGCACCAGCATCAGGGTGGGAAATACGCAGAAGATCAGCGGGAACAACAATTTGAGGGCAATCTTGGCGGCCGCTTCTTCGGCCAGCAGGCTGCGCTTGCCGCGCAGATTGTCGGAATGCACGCGCAGCGAATCGCCCATGCTGGTGCCGAAGCGCTCGGACTGGATCAGCATCGCCACCAGCACATCGACATCTTCCACGCCGCTGCGCAGGGCCAGGTTGCGCAGCGCTTTTTCCTTGGTAAAGCCGGCGCGCATCTCCATCAGCACCAGCTGCAATTCCTGCGCCAGCACCATGCTCTTGATATGGATTTCACCGGACACTTTCACCAGCGCGCGTTCCAGGCTCAGGCCCGCTTCGACGCAGACGGTCAGCAGGTCGAGCGCGTCGGGGATGTTCTCGAAGATGTCGCGCTGGCGCCGCCTGGCCGTGCTGGCCAGGATCAGGTTCGGCAGGTAATAGCCGGCGGTGGCGCTGATACACAGGAAAAATAATAAAACGCTGCGCATGCCGGCCGCCATGCTGCTGGCCGCATACAGGCCCAGCACGGTGGGAAACAGCAGCGCCAGTACCGACTTGGCGGCAAAATACAGGGCCGGCGCGCTGGCCTGGCGCCAGCCGGCATTCATGAAGCGGGTGCGCAGCGGCGAGCGCTCCCAGCCTTCCTCGGGCAGCGACAACTTCGAAAACGGCTTGGCCACGCGCGCCACCCGTTCCACCCAGCCATGCTCCAGCGCCACTGTGCTGGCCACCGGCGCGGTGGCGCCGAACAGGCGCTGGCGCAAGCTGCCCGGAAAGAAAATCAGCGACGCCGCCACAGCCAGGCCCGCCACCACGGCAAACACGATCACAAGAAACAGCAGTTGCTGGCCGGTCATGGCGCTCTCCCTCTAGTCGGCTGACAAAAATGTTCAGGGCTAGGCTTGTTGCCGAAGACAGTACGAATGTACGGCGAGGCAACGCAACAACGCCATGGGCATTTTTTCAGACGTGTTTTTAAATTCTGATACGGATCACTTTGCGCATCCAGATCACGCCCAGCGCCACCATGCCGGCCGCATACCACAGCAGGCGGATGCCGCTGGGATCGGTCCACAGCAGGCTGATGTATTGCGGGTTGACCAGCGACATCACGACTATCATCACCACCGGCATCAGGCCCAGTACCCAGGCCGACATGCGCCCTTCGGCCGACAGCACGCGCACCTGTCCCAGCAGCTTCAAACGGGCGCGGATGATGCGGGCGATGCTGACCAGCACTTCGGCCAGGTTGCCGCCCGATTCGCGCTGCACCAGCACGGCGATCACCAGGTAGCGCAAGTCCGTCAGCGGTATGCGCACGGCCAGGTTCTGCAGCGCTTCATTCATCGGCACGCCGTAGTTGATCTCTTCGTGGGCCAGCTTGAATTCGCCGCTGATCGGTTCATTCAGTTCATCGCCGACCATTTGCAGCACGTTGGAAAACGAGTGGCCGGCACGCAGCGCGCGCGCCAGGAAATCGGCCGCCTCCGGCAACTGCGCCTCGATCTTCCGCAGCCGCGCCGTACGCGCGCGCAGCAGGGACAACAGCGGCCCGCCAGCGGCCATCGCCAGCAGCAGCAACACGCCCGGCAAGGGCATCGGCCAGGCCGCCAGCAACAGCAGCGCGGCCAGCAGCACGCCACCGGCGACGGCCAGGAATTGCGCCACCGACCACGCCAGGCCCGCCTGCAGCAGCAGGCGGTCGAGCGCCTCGCATTGCGGTATCTTGCGCAGCGCGCGCTCCAGGCCAGGCGCGCGCGCGTAGCGGCGCTGCTTGAGGATCGAGATCCGTTCGCCGCCCGCCTCGCCGCGCGCGGCCATCAGGCGCAGGCGCCGGCTGATGCGCCGCGCGGCGCTGCCGTGCGTGCCCGACCACCACAGCCAGACGCCTTCCATCATCAGGATGCAGGCGGCGAACAAGACGATGGCAAAACCGTAGAACACCTGGTCCATGATGGCTCCTCACTCATAAATGCGGTCGGGATCGAATACGCTGTCCGGCACCGGCGCGCCGAACATGCGCAGGCGCTCGGTGAAACGCGGCCGCACGCCGGTGGCGCAGAAGTGGCCCAGCACGCGGCCGTTGGCGTCCACGCCGGTCTGCTCGAAGCGGAAGATTTCATGCATGGCGATGATCTCGCCCTCCATGCCCGTTACTTCCTGCAGGCTGACCAGCTTGCGCGCGCCGTCGGTCAGGCGCGACACCTGCATCACCACCGTCACGGCCGAACAGATCTGCTGGCGCGTGGCGCGCGGCGTCAGGTTCACATTGGCCATGCCGACCATGTTTTCCAGCCGCGCCAGCGCGTCGCGCGCCGTGTTGGAGTGGATCGTCGCCAGCGAACCTTCATGGCCGGTGTTCATCGCCTGCAGCATGTCGAGCGCCTCGGCGCCGCGCACCTCGCCCAGGATGATGCGGTCGGGCCGCATGCGCAGCGCATTGCGCACCAGCGCGCGCTGGCTCACTTCGCCCTTGCCCTCGATATTCGGCGGCCGCGTTTCCAGGCGCACCACGTGCGGCTGGCGCAGCGCCAGTTCGGCCGCGTCCTCGATGGTGACGATGCGCTCGCTGCCGGGAATGAAACCGGACAGCACGTTGAGCAGCGTGGTCTTGCCACTGCCGGTGCCGCCCGAGATCAGGATATTGATCTTGGCCTGGCCCAGCGCCTGCAGCACCTGCACCATCGGCGGCGTCAGGCTTTTATAGTCGAGCATGTTGGCGATCGTCAAAGGCTGCACCGCGAAGCGGCGGATCGACAGGATCGGGCCGTCGACCGCCAGCGGCGGAATGATGGCGTTGACCCGCGAGCCGTCGGGCAGCCGCGCATCGACCATCGGACTCGATTCGTCGACCCGGCGGCCGACCCGCGAGACGATTTTTTCGATGATCTTCATCAGGTGGGCATTGTCATGAAACGTGACGTCGGTCAGCTCCAGGCGCCCGCCGCGCTCGACGTACACCTTGTCGCAGGTATTGACCAGAATATCGGACACGCCCGGGTCGGCCAGCAAGGGTTCGAGCGGGCCGAAGCCCAGCATTTCGTGCTGGATGTCGAGCACCAGGCTGTGCCGCTCGTGCTGGTTCAGCACGATGCGTTCCTCCTCGATCACGCGCTGCACCAGCAGCGCCAGTTCGTGCTTGAACTGCTCGGCCGTCAGGCGCTTCAGCCGCTCCAGGTCGATACGGTCGAGTATCGTCTGGTGCATGGTTTTTTTCAGTTCCTGGTAGGCGTGCAGCGCCAGCGCGCCGTGCCCATGAGTGGCCGGGCGCGGCGCTTCGTTGGCCGCCAGGCGTTCGCGTAGTGTCATCTCGTCTCCTTGCAGGTTGGTCAGGTATCGCTGCGGCTGAACAGGCGGTCGAACAGGCCGCGGCTTTCCGTCACGCGCCGCTTTGTTACTTGTTCCACCAGGTCGGCCAGGCTGCGCGCCACCGCGCTGGTGCGCGACAGCTGCAGCAGCGGGATGCCCTGGTTGACCGAGTCGGTGGCGGCCAGGTAATCGTTCGGCACCGTGTGCACCACGGACGCGCCCAGCGCCTGCTCCAGGTCCGCCAGGCGCAGGCGGCCGCCCTTTTCGTAGCGGTTGACGATCAGCCGCAGCCGTTCGCCCGGATAGCCGAGCGAGCGGAAGATGTCGAGCAGGCGGCGCCCGTCGCGGATGTCCGGCAGCGCCAGCTGCAGCACCGGATAGATGGCGTCGGCGCTGTCGAGCGCGCGCAGCGACAGCGCATCGATCTGGCGCCCCACGTCGAGCACGATGTAGTCGTAGTGCTGGCGCGCCACGGCGAGGATGCGGTCCATGTGCTCGGGCTGCATGTCGACCTTGTGCGCCGGATCGTCGGCCGCCGCCAGCACGCCGAAGTTCGGCGTCACATGCACCAGGCATGACGCGAGAAAAGCGCCGTCCATGCGCGAGATCTGGGCGCAGATATCGGACAAGGTCATGGCCGGCTTCTGGTCCGACACATACAGGGTGGCGTCGCCGAACTGGCCGTGCAGGTCGATCAACAGCACCTTGCAGCCGGCCAGCGCGGCCAGCGCGTAGGCAAAATTGGTCGACAGGAAGGTGGCGCCGCTGCCGCCCTTGCAGGAGATAAAGGCCAGTACCTTGCCGTCGCGCATTTGCGTCACGCCGGCCTGGATATCGACCCGGTCCATCGCCTCGTGGAAGGCCTTGTGCACCAGCGGCAGCTGCAGCACTTCGCGCATGCCGGCGCGCATCGCGCGGATCAGCACATCCTGCTGCTGGCCGCGCGTGAGCAGCATCAGCACGGCCGCCGGATACTGGCGCGCCAGGCGTTCGAGCAGGTCGGCCTCGTCGGCGTCGATGCCGCTGGCGTCGACGATCACCAGTTCGGGCGCCTCGGGCAGCATGCGCTCGACGGCGTCGCGCAAGCCGCTGCGGCGCTCCAGGATGCGCAGCACCGGCATGCGCGCGGCGCCCTGGGCGGCGATTTCATCGTGCAGCTGGAGGTCACGGCTAATCATCAAGGCTCTCATTACAATTCCTTAGCTAACGATCCGGCGGTCCGGCGGTCAATTGCAAAAAGCGGGGTTGTCCTGGTAGCCGAGCGACTCGGCCACCGCCAGCGTGACGCCGCTGGGCAGGCGCACCGCCTGCGCGCCCGAGGGAAACAGCATCTCCAGCAGGGGCAGGATCGGCCGGTACGGCACCCGCTCGCAACTGCCGCCCGCGGCAGGTACGCACAGCTGCGCCCGCACGAAACGGATGCAGCTGGCGCCATGCGGATCGTCCAGGCAGTTGATGCGGTTGCGTTGCGGGCAAGCCGGCATCACGCCAACCGGCAGCGCCGCCGGTGCGCCGCCGCCACCGGACGACTGCGACAGGTAATCGATGCGCACATACGCGTCGCTGATGGTGCCGCCCAGCGGCAAGCGGCCGGGCGCCGAACGCAAGACGGCCTGCTCGCGCACCGCCTGCACCGCGCTGGCATTGCTGAAGTCGGTCACGGCAGCGGCGCGCGCGGCGCGCCGGGTAATTTCCGGCACCAGATTCCACAGGTAGACGGCGCGCGCCACTTCCAGCAGCGCAAACAGGAAAATGAAAAACAGCGCCGCCAGCATGGCGAATTCGACGGCAAACACGCCGCCTTCGCGCCGCCGGCGGGCATGGATGGTCTCAGTTCGCATAGCGCAGCACCGCGTTGGCATACAATGAAATCGGCGCCAGCTGCGGCAGCCAGCGCATGGTCAGGCCGGGCAGGAAATCGATCGGCAGCTCGGCGACGAATTTCACGCGCACCTGCAGCGGCCGGGTGGCATAGGCGCCACAGGGATAGTCGCCACTGGCGTAAATGCAATCGACGCGGATCAGGTTGGCCGCCAGCACCGGCCCTGTCTCGGCCAATGCGTCTTGCAGCATGCGCGTGGCAAACACCGTGGCCTGGTTGGCCAGCACATTGTTGGTCATCTGCTGCAGCGGCAAGGTAGCCATGTAGCGCGCCGCGTCCTGCGCGCTTTTCTGCACCGCCGTGTACATGAACAGGGCGCGCCCGAACAGCAGCACGATCGGCAACAGCGCCATGAAAAACAGCATGATCAGGGCCAGTTCGATCGCCGCCACGCCCTTCTGGCGAGTGGCAGCATGGCGACGGGATAGCCGCCTCATCGCAGCAGCTCCGCCGGGCCACCCAGGGCCAGCTCGTCGGCCATGCCGGCAAATTCGCCGCTCAGCACGCCGCTGGCGGCCGGCGCCGTCATGAAAAAGCGGGCGATGCCCAGCACGCTGGCCAGCACATCGCTGCCGGCGGGCGCGGGGCAGGCCAGCAAGGCGATATGCAGCACGCGCCGCTGCGCCACGCCGGCGTTGCCGGTGGGCGCCGTCAGGAAGGCGGGCAAGCCATAGGGGGTGCCGCTGACAGGGTAAGAACTGTTGCTGGCTGGCGCGGTGGGCAGGCCCGGATACAGGCTGGCCCAGGCGCTGTTGGGAAATGCCGTGTAATCGCCGGCCGGCTTGGGGGTGGCATATTGCACCGCCTTGGCAAACGACCACAGCGGCCCATAGCTGGCGGGCGCAATGCTGGCAGGCGTGCCGGCGGCCAGCGGCGGCAGGTCGGCCACCGTCAGCAGCGGCGTGCCCGTGGTGGCCACCGCGTTCGGGCCGGACGGCACATTCATCCACCATCCCGGTGGCTGGGCAAACGGAAACGGGCGAATATTGGTGTCGGGCGGCGCCGATACCGGATTGCAGCGGTTATCGGCATACTGATTGAAACGCGCATTGAAGGCTGGCCACAGCGCGGTGGGAAACGGCCGGTGCGCATGGATGGCGGTGCCGCCGATGGCCGTGTGCAGCATGCTGCCGCTGCAGATGAACGATTCGACGCTGGCGTCGCTGATCTGCGCGGACGGGCCGATGGCGCCCAGCGGCCCGACCGGATTGAGCAGGAAATGCTCGGGCGCCGCGCCATGCGGATTGAGGTTGAACAGGTTGTAGGCCACGCCGCGCCGGAAGCCGAATTCCAGCGCCTCGCGGCGCTCGGGCGGCCCGGGATTGGTGCGCAAGGACGCCGGCGCCGCCGACAGCGCACAGATCGCCAGCGGCGTGATGCGCACGCTGCTGCGGCCCGCCACCGCGTGGCCGCTGGTGTAGAGCGTGCGCAGCGCAGGCGACCAGGCGCCCAGGAAGGCGGTCGCCACCTGCCCCAGCGCAGGCTGGTTGTCGCGCGTGTCGACCCGCACGAACAAGGCCCTGGCCGGGTCGGATACGGCGCCGGCGGCCTGCCAGGCGCCGGCCGGCGCATCGGGCGCACTGGCAAAGCGGATGCTGTCGTCGGAAAGCAGCGCGCCCTGCAGGCGGCGCCGGTACAGGCTTTGCCCGGCCGCGCTGGCTTTTGCCTTGGTCACGGCATTGGCCAGCCCGGTGGCGGTGCCCACCAGTTCTGGCGCGGCCGCCAGCGCCGCATTGTCGGCCAAATTCTGCAATTCGGTCTTGCGGCCGATGACCTGGCCGACGTCGAGCGCCAGGCCGATAAAGCCCAGCACCACCATCAGCAGGATGGCAAACATGATCAGCATCGCCCCCCGCTGGTGCTGAAGCTGGCGTCTATTTTCCACCGCCGCCTCCCAGCATGAAAGTCACCGGCGGCGCCACCTGCCCGTTCGGTTCTGCAAACGAGGCACGGTAGCGCTCCATCACGGCGCGCGCGCTGGCGCCGTCCAGGCCGTTCACCGGTGCGGTATTGCCGGCGGCGGCCGGGTCCAGTACCTGCTGCGCCATGGCCAGCCGCGTGGCCTCGCCGAAGCGCGCGTCGAAACGCGGCGTGCTGCCCTGCACGCAGCCGGCCAGCTGCAGCAGCGGCGCCAGTAATGCCAGACGCGCCAGCCGCGTCAACGGCCGTAGCAAGGTGAATGAAATCGATCGCATGGCATGGCTCCCTGGCTTATGGCAATTCGAAGCCGCCGGCCGTGCGCGGCGCGGCGGCGGGCGCGGACAGCGGCGGCGCACCTTCCATCTTGCCGTTCAACATCAGATCCACCCGCGATGGCGGCGCCATCTGCGCCGTCGGCAAAACTGCGCCAGATGGCGGCAGCGGCTTGACCAGGTGGGCCGTGATGACGAACAGCAGCTCGGTGCGGTCGTGCTGGAAATCGGTGCTGCGAAACAGCGCCCCCAGCACCGGCAACTCGCTGAGCCAGGGCAGGCCGGTGACGTTGCTGACCTGGTTATTCTTGATCAGGCCGCCAATCGCATAGCTCTGGCCGTCGTACAGCTGCACCGTGGTCGAAGCACGCCGCGTGGTGATCACCGGCAAGATGGAACGACCGCTGACGCCGGCGCCGGAAATGCCCACCCCTTCGCGCGACAGCTCCGACACCTCCGGCGCCACCTTCAAGTTGATGCGTCCACCCGACAGCACGGTCGGCGTGAAACGCAGGCCGACGCCATACTCGCGCTCTTCCAGGGTGACCCGGTTGTTGTCCTGGCCGACCGGAATGAAGATCTTGCCGCCGGCCAGAAAACTGCCCTCCTGGCCGCTGATCGCCATCACGGTCGGTTCGGCCAGGATGCGCACCAGCCCATCCTGTTTCTGCGCTTCGATGGTCAGCTGCTGGCCGTTCGACTTGCGCAGGTCCAGCAGGCCATTGGCCGCGCCGGTCAGGAAATTCGACAGCAGGGTGGTGGCCCAGCTGCCCGAGGCAAAGCGCAGGGTGGCGCCCACTTCCAGGCGTTCGAGCAGCGACTTCGAGACTTCGGCGATCTGCACCGCCAGCATCACTTGCTGCGGCGCACTGACGTTGAGCATGTTGATGATGCGGCTGGCGGCGCCGCCCGCGCCCGTCGCCGCCGCCGGCATGGCCGGCGCGGCGCCATCGGCCGGTTTCGGCAGCGCCAGCGGGGTGGTGGCGCGCCGCACATAGGCTTGCGCCAGCTCGACGGCGCGCAGCACCGCGTCCGCATCCTGCACCGTGCCCGACAGCACCAGGGTATCGGCGGCGGCCGTGACGCGGATGGCTTTTTCTTCCGGCATCAGGTCGGCCAGGGTCGCGCGCAAGCCTGCCGGGTCCATGCTGACGGTGACATTGACCACGCTGCACACGCCACTCTTGCCCTGGATAATCATGTTGGTGCTGCCGATATCGGCGCCCACCACGTACAGCGTGTCCGGCGCCACCAGCATGGCTTGCACCACCGCAGGATTGCCGACACTGCGCTGCAGCACCGGCTCGGGCAGGCGCAGCATGCTCGACTTGCCGACCTCGAGTTGCAGGTGGCCGGGCGTGGCGGCAGCGCCGCCGCAGCGCGGCGCGCTGTCGGCGGCGGCCAGCGGTGGCGCCGCCAGCAGCAGCAAGATCGGGCACAGGAGCGGCAGGACGCGTTTCATAGCAGGATATCCATGGTTGGGGGCGGGCGGCTAGAAGCATTCGCGCGAGGCGCGCGTGCCGTCGATCAGGCCGCTGCAATGGCGTGGCGGCGCCACCGCCGCCACGCGGCGCGGCGTGGCCGGCTTGATGCCGGCGGGCGGCGCGGCGGCCACCGGTGGCACGGCCGGTTCGGGTGACGGCGCGCCCAGCAGGGTCAGTTTGGTGGCGCCTCCGGTGACACCCGGCTGCGGGTCGACCTGGTTGCGCAAAACCAGCGACAAGCTGCCCACGCTGCGCGCCAGGTCCAGGTTTTCCGCTTGCGCCGGCGTCACTTCCAGGGTCACGGCATTGACCACGCGCGGCTTGGTCTCGTCGCGCCCGACTTCCTGCGCCACCGCCAGCACCAGGATGCGTTCGAGCACGATCTTGGAAATATTGCGGCTTTGCGGATAGGTCCGGTCGCCCGCATCCTGCTGCGTGCTGACGATGATGTCGACATAATTGCCGGGCAAGGCAAAGCCGGCCACGCCGATCACGTCATTGACGCGCACGGTGATGGCGCGCCGCCCTTCCGTGATCAGGGCCGACAGGCCACCCAGGGTGCCGGCCGGCGCCAGCTTTGCCTCGCTCAGCGGTTCACCGCGCAGCACGCTGCTTTTCAGCACCCGGCCCGACAGTTTCAAGGGATCTTGCAGCGCACCTTCCGGCAGGCTTTCCGCCGGCCATTCGGCCAGCCGCAGCATGTCCGGGCTCAGGCGCTGGCCCAGGTTGACGTCGGCCGCGGCGACCACGATCTTGCCCTTGCCGGCAGGGCTCTGGCGCAGCAGCCAGTGCGAGGCCAGCAGCACCGCCAGCAAGCCCAGCACGATGGCCAGCGCCATCATCACCAGTGCGCGGCGGTTTTTCATGCGATGCTTTCGTCGAGCACGGCGTCGGGCGCATCGCAGCTGGCAAACAGGCTGTTCCAGGCCTGCTCCAGCGTCGCCACCGTCAATTGCGCTTCGCTGCCGGCAAAACCGGCAAAGTCGGCGATGCGGTCCAGCAATTCACGCGGCGTGCCGGCCAGCAGCGGCCGGCCGCCGGCGCCATGCAGCTGGCGCAGCAAATGGTGCAGCACCGCTTCGTCGAAGGCGATGCCGGTGGCGCGGCATTGCTGACGAAACAGCACGCGATAGGCGCTCTCGCCCAGCGGCCCGATGCGCACCTTGTAGCCGATGCGGCGCAGCAGCGTGGCGTCAAACAGGCTGGCCGGTGCCAGGTGGGTGGCCAGCAGCAGGGCATTGTCGAATGGCATGCCGATGCTGGCGCCACCGCGCAGGCCCAGTTGATCGACGCCGGCGGCGGCCGGCTGCATCAGCCGCGTCAGCAACTGGGACGCCGGCAGGCGCTGGCAGCCCAGGTCGTCGATGATCAGCATGCCATTGTTGGCGCGCAGATGGGGCGGCGCCTGGTAGCAGCCGCCGCCTTCGTCATGGCGCAGTTCCAGCATGCCGGCGTCAAACTCGGCGCCCACCTGGATCACGGGACGCTGGCACAGCACCCAGCGGATATCGGTGCTGCGGCGCTCGAGCGCCTGGCGCGCATGGCTGCCATGCTGCGGCGCCGGCGGCAGGTGCACCGCCGGGTCATACAGGGCAATGATGTCGCGCCCGACCACCACCGCATGCGGCACCGCCACCAGGCCATGCAGCAACTTGCCCAGTTGCAGCGCCAGCGCGGACTTGCCGCTGCCTGGCGGGCCGTACAGCAACAGCGAACGCCCGGAATGCAGGGCCGCGCCGACGGTATCGAGCAGGCCCGGCCCGGCGTGGGCGCCGCCCAGCACCGCCGCCAGGTCGTCGCTGGCCACGCGCTGCTCCTGCGCCCGCCAGGACTGGCGCGCCACCATCGCGCGGTAGGAGGCCAGGGTGACGGGGGCCGCGCCCAGGTAGGCGCAGCGCGCCATGAAACCGGCGGCATGCTGCTTGCCGGCGCCGGTCAGCTGGTATTGCACGTCGATCTCGGATTCGCCACGCCAGGCCACTTCGGCCAGTTGCTCGCCAACCATGAAGTCCAGCACTTCGCGCAGCACGTTGATCGACAGCCGCAGCCGCGTGGTAAGCACCGACAGATGGCTCTTGCCGCCCACCAGGATGGCCTTGGCGATCAGTTCCACCACCAGCTGGCGCTCCAGGCCCGTCTCGTGCAGGCTTTTCGGCTGCGGCGGCAGGGGCGGCATCAGCGCCGCATCGGCCGGACGGCTGGTCTCGGCAGTGTAATAATCGACTTCGGTCATGCGATTTCTCCCGAACTTGGCCAGCTTGCGAAAGACAGAATTTCATTCTAGCGAGCAACTTCAGAGCGACATTGATTCGAAGCAATGATCCGTTTCAGAAATAATTTCGTCCCTGTACCAGCAAGGCACCCAGCGCGATCGCCAGGCCATACGGCATGTTGCCGACGCTGGCCTGGCTGGCGGGCGGCGACGGCGCCAGCGGCAGGCCGGCGGTGCGCGCCATCAGCGGCCACAGCAACTGGCGCAGATTGCGCCAACAGGCACGCCAGCTGCCTTGCCAGGTGACGATCAGCAAGGCCATCAGGCCACCGAGCACAAACGTGGCAAAGCAGATCAGCAGCGTCGGCCAGGGGCCGGCAAAGGCGCCGGCCATGGCGATCAGCTTGACGTCGCCGGCGGCCATGCCGCGCAGCAAATACAGGGGCAGGAACAGGAAGAAACCGGTGACCATGCCGCCCAGGCTGTTCCATGGCCAGGATGGCGTCGCCAGCGCGCCATGCAGGCAGAACGCGGCGAGCAGGCCCGCCAGTACCAGCCGGTTGGGGATTTTGCGGTAGATCAGATCGTTGACGGCGGCGGCCGTCACGAAGACCAGCAGCAGCAGGTCGCACAGCACGCTTGCGGACATGAGTAAGCTCCCGTAAAAACCCGCCACCGGATGCCCGGCGGCGGGCACCCGCTTAGGGCGTCAACACCAGATTGCTCGAAATTTCGGTGAGGACAGACAGCAGGTTGGTCTTGATCAGCAAGAAACCGGCCGTGATGGCAGTTGCCATCAGGGCCGCAATCAGGCCGTATTCGATTGCCGTAATGCCATCCTCATCCTTGATGAATTGCTGTACTGCCGACAAGAAGGTATTCATGACAGGCTCCCAAAAGTGAAACACAAGTCCCTGGCACAATCGAGTGTGAAACATTGTCCAATCCTGCTACTATGTTTCTTGCCGTAAATTTCTGCGCCATTGCAATGACTATAAATCGCGGGCGATTTGGCAAGTTGACGCGCCACAAGTTTCCATATGGAAATTATCAAGCTTGTGTGAAATGGGGGAAGATCGCGCCTGACCGGGCGACGATGGCGACAGCAGCCGACGCAGCGATGCAGGAATCTCAGCTATTTACATGAAATCTTGCATACGTAATTGCCTATGAGGCAAAAAAACATTATCCTGCTTAGCTCTTCTTTGGAAAGGCATCTCGCCGCTGGTTAGTGCCACCAAATAATCCTTGGCTTCTTGTAACGGACGTAATATTGCTAGACGCAATGTTGGTATGAAGAATCTTGTGTGACCACTTTCCAGAGAACGACGATGGATTCCCTACTGAAACACATGGTGGACATGACCGGCCACCGCGATCACACCATGCTCGACGTCTCGGTGATCTCGGCAGTCCAGGAGCTCGCTTGCGCCTCGCAAACCCGCGTGCTGGCGCTGAGCAGCGTGCGTGGCCAGGTGTTCGTGCGGGCGCGCGCCATCATCGTGGCGGGCAGTCCGGCGCGCATGGAAGACAATCTCGATCCGGCGCAGCCGGGCGAACCGCTGTCGGACTATCCGGCGCTGGCGGCCTGCATCGCGCGCCATGAAACCAGCTGCGATGCGCTGTGCGCCGATGGCCGCCACCTGCTGTGGCTGCCGATCTGGATCGGCGACCAGGTCACTACCTGCCTGGAAATCACAAACCCCACGCCGTACACCGGCGCCACGATCCAGGTGATCGGCGGCATCGTCAGCGTTTACCGCAATTTCCAGAACCTGCTCGATTACAGCGAACGCGATTCGCTGACCGGTTTGCTGAACCGCAAGACCTTCGACCACCAGCTGGCCAAGATCCTGCAATCGCGCGGCGAACTCGACAGCGAAGCGGCGCGCCCGGCAGATGAAGAGCGCCGTCATCACAGCAATACCGAACGGCAATGGCTGGCGGTGGTCGATGTCGATCATTTCAAGCTGGTCAACGACAAGTTCGGCCACCTGTATGGCGATGAGGTGCTGATCCTGATCGCCAACCTGCTGCAATCGTCGTTCCGCTCGCAAGACCGCATCTTCCGCTTCGGCGGCGAGGAATTCGTCGTGCTGCTGCGCTCGATCACCCTGGAAAATGCCCAGAAAATCATCGATCGTTTCCGCATCAACGTCGAAACCCACGATTTCCCGCAAGTGGGCCGGGTCACCGTCAGCGTCGGTTTCGTCAGCATCAGCGCCTTCGAAGCGCCCGTCATCATCCTGGGCCGCGCCGACCAGGCGCTGTACTACGCGAAAAGCCACGGCCGCAACCTGGCCTGCCACTACGATGAATTAGTAGAAAAAGGCATGCTGACCGCCGTAGCATCGAACGATACGGCCGAGTTCTTCTGAACGCCTGAGAAAACGCCCATGGCGGCGTTGCCTGGACTCGCCGTACTAGTCGTACTGTCTTCGTCCATGCGCCTTGCCCTGAACGTTTTTCAGGCGTTCTTTAGCAAGACAAAACCTTTCAGTTTTCCGCCAGCGACAAAAAGCGCATCGGATCGACCTGCCACTTGGCGGCCGATTCGTGGCCGACGATCTTGTCGCCGCCGCCAAAGCCCAGCCCGCGCGACAGGTCGACCGTCTCCGGCTTGATGTAGGCGTTGCTCCTGGTACTGAAGAACACATTCACCTTGGGCGCCAGCAAATTGCTCTCGTGGGCCTCGATCACCACGGCCAGGCGGCCCGACTCCAGCTTGACCATCGTGCCTACCGGATAGATACCCACGCAGCGCATGAAGTCCTGCGCGAAGACGGGATTGAAGTGGAATTTGCTCCATTCATAGATCTTGCGCAGCGCATCGGCGGCCGGAATCGCCCTGTGGTAGCTGCGCTCGGACGTCAGCGCATCGTACACGTCGACGATCGCCGCCATCTGCGCCAGCTCGCCGATGGCGTCGCCCGCCAGGCCATCGGGGTAGCCGCTGCCGTCGCGCCGTTCGTGGTGGTGCAAGGTGATATCGAGCGGAATCGGCCCCACCTCCGGGGTTTGCAGCAGGATCGCATGGCCGTCGCGCGGATGGCGTTGCACCAAAGCGAATTCTTCCGGGCTCAAGGGGCCGGGCTTGTTGAGGATGGCGTCCGGCACCAGCGCCTTGCCGGTATCGTGCAGCAAGCCACCCAGCCCGGCCTGGTGGGTGGTGGCCGCATCCAGGCCGCGCGAGCGGCAAAACGCCACCATCAGCGCGCACACGCTGATCGAATGCAAAAAGGTGTAGTCGTCCTTGGTCTTGATGCGCAGCAACCCTACCAGCGCGCCCGGATTGCGCAGGATCGATTCGGTAATATCCTCCACCATCGGCTCGACCCGGTCGATATCGACCGCATTGCCCAGGCGCACATCGGCCATCACCGTGCGCACCAGGCCCGACGCCTGCTTGCGCAGCTGCGTCGCGCGCGCCAGCTCCATCCCCAGCGAGACGCGCGTGACCAGTTGCGGCGCGCTGGCGATCTGCACCAGTTCGCGTTCGATGGCGGCGGCGGCCTGCGCCACCGTGGGCGCATCCTGCAGGTCCAGGCCCTTGCTGTTGTCGATCACCACGTCGTGGATGCCGGCGGCGATGATCTTGCGGATTTCGTCGTTGCTGCGCAACAGGAAACGGTTGCGCATGAAGGGATGCGTCATCCAGTCGCAGCTGAGATCATGGACATACATCCCCACTTTTAATTGGGAAGAATCGACTTTTTTGAACATGCTTTCATCCCACGAGTCGGTCGGCGTGCACGCCGGGGCGCACCAGAAGCGCTAGAATGAGTATAGCAAAATTGCAAGCCCCGGCAACGCCGCCGCCAGCGCATGGTTTTTATGCCACACGCTCCCATTTCCCTCACCAGATTGCCCGTCCATGGAATTGCGTCAACTTCGCTACTTTGTTGCCATCGTCGACCACGGTTCGCTGTCGCGCGCGGCCCTGACATTGCACGTGGCGCAGCCGGCCCTGACGCAACAGCTGCGCCAGCTGGAAGAGGAACTGGGCGTGCAACTGCTGCACCGCTCGGCGCAGGGCGTGCTCAGCACCGACGCCGGCAAGATTTTTTATGAACACGCGCAGGCCATCCTGAAACAGGTGGCCGACGCCCGCTCGGCCGTCACGCAAAGCGCGACCCGCCCTTCCGGCAATGTGACCCTGGGCCTGCCGCACAGCATTTCAGGCGCGCTGGCGCTGCCGCTGCTGCTGGCCGCGCGCGAACAGTATCCCGAAATCACCTTGCAACTGACGGAAGAAATCACCGGCAACCTGACCGAGCAGCTGAAATCGGGCCGCATCAACCTGGCGGTATTGTTCGACGACGGGCAACTGACGCCGTTTGCCAGCAGCGCGCTGGTGGAAGAAGAGATGCGCTTCATTTGCCGCAGCGATGCGCCGTTTGCGCCCGACGGCCCGGCCATGTCATTCCAGCAGGCGCTGGCCACCACCCTGATCCTGCCGGGCCCGCAGCATGGGGTGCGCCCGCGCATCGACAGCCGCGCACGCGCCGCCGGGCTGACGGCCGCGCATGTGATCGAAATCAATTCGATCGCCATCCTGAAATCGGCGATCCTGGCCGGCATGGGCGCGACCATCCTGCCTGCCGCCCCCTTGCTGGCCGAGCTCGACAGCGGTGCCATGCGCAGCTACGCCATCCACAGCCCGGCGCTGACGCGCACGGTGGCCCTGTGCGCCTCGAAAAACATCCCCCTCACGAATGCCGGCGCGGCCGTGAAACAGCTGGTGCAGCAAGTGGCGGCGCAGTTGTGCGACAGCGGCCGCTGGCAAGGCGCCCATATGCTGGCACCTGCCACATAAGTAAAACTTATAGCCCTATCGGCAAGGCGTATTTGCCGCGCCCTCTTCCCCGCCCTACACTGAGGCAGCCGCACACACGCGGCCATCCCGTCTGCCCAGCGCGCGCCTTACCGGGCGCCGCCGCTTTGCACACGTCATCTGAGCCACCCTTTTGGAGACAGCCATGTCCGTGACCACGGAAAACGGCTCCGCAGCGTTCGTCAGAAACGCCGGTGCCGCGCCATCTACGCCTATTGCGCCTTCCCGTTTGACCAGCGTCAGCCTCGACGACAAATACACGGCCACGTCCGGCGCCATCTTCTTGTCCGGCATCCAGGCGCTGGTGCGCCTGCCGATGATGCAGCGCCTGCGCGACCAGGCCGCCGGCCTGAACACGGCCGGCTTTATTTCCGGCTACCGCGGTTCGCCCCTGGGCGGCCTCGACGAAAACCTGTGGAAAGCCAAGCCGCAGCTGGAAGCGCATCACGTGCAGTTCGTGCCCGGCGTCAACGAAGACCTGGCCGCCACGGCAGTGTGGGGCTCGCAGCAGGTCGACCTGATCGGCCCGGCCAGGTACGACGGCGTGTTCGCCATGTGGTACGGCAAGGGCCCGGGCGTGGACCGCTGCGGCGATGTCTTCAAGCACATGAACCATGCCGGCACGGCCAGACATGGCGGCGTGCTGCTGGTGGCCGGCGACGATCACGGCGCCTATTCCTCGACCCTGCCGCACCAGTCCGACCACCTGTTCTCGGCCTCGATGATTCCGCTGCTATATCCGTGCAATGTGCAGGAATACCTGGACCTGGGCATCCACGGCTGGGCCATGTCGCGTTTTTCCGGCTGTACCGTCGCCTTTAAAGCGCTGGCCGATACGGTGGAGTCCTCTGCTTCGGTCGACGCCGATCCGTTCCGCGTAGAAGTGAAGATTCCACAGGATTTCCAGATGCCCGAAGGCGGCCTGAACGCGCGCCTGTCGAACATTCCGCTGGGCCAGCAGGCGCGCAACCAGGAAGCGCTGATGCAGGACTACAAGATTTATGCGGCGCTGGCGTATGCGCGCGAGAACAAGCTCAACCACACCACCATCGACAGCCCGAACGCACGGCTCGGCATCATTGCCTCCGGCAAGTCCTACCTGGATGTGCTCGAAGCGCTGGAAGAACTCGGTATCGATGAAACCATGGCGGCCGAGGTCGGCCTGCGCCTGTTCAAGGTGGCCATGCCATGGCCGCTGGAACCGGACAGCGTGCGCGAATTCGCGCAAGGCCTCGATGAAATCCTGGTAGTCGAAGAAAAGCGGCAGATCGTCGAATATCAATTGAAAGAACAGCTGTATAACTGGCGCGACGACGTGCGCCCGCGCGTGATCGGCAAGTTCGACGAAAAGGGCGAATGGGTGGCGCCGCGCGGCGAATGGCTGCTGACCTCGAAGGCCGATTTTTCCGTCTCGCAAGTGGCCAGAGTGATTGCCAGCCGCATCGCGCGGCTCATTTCAGACCCCGTCACCTGCGACCTGATCAAGGCACGATTGAGCTTTCTGGACGCCAAGGATGCAGTCCTGAAAAAGGCCGTCAACACGCCGTTCCGGCCGGCTTTCTATTGCTCGGGCTGCCCGCACAATACCTCGACCAAGGTGCCCGACGGCAGCCTGGCGCTGGCCGGCATCGGCTGCCACGTGATGGCGACCTCGATCTATCCGGAAATGAACAAGCTGACCACCCACATGGGCGGCGAAGGCGCGCCATGGATCGGCCAGGCGGCGTTTTCCACCCTGCCGCATGTGTTCCAGAACCTCGGCGACGGCACCTACTTTCACTCCGGCTACCTGGCGATCCGTGCAGCGCAGGCGGCCAAGGTCAATATCACCTATAAAATCCTGTACAACGATGCGGTGGCGATGACCGGTGGCCAGCCGGTCGACGGCCTGATCACCGTGCCGATGATGGCGCAGCAGGTGGCGGCCGAAGGCGTGGCGCGCATCGCGCTGGTGACCGAAGACCTGTCGCGCTATGCGGACCGCTCCAACCTGCCGGCGCACCTGACCTTGCACGACCGCAAGGATATGGATGCGGTGCAGCGCGAACTGCGCGAAGTGCTTGGGGTGTCGGTATTGATCTACGACCAGACCTGCGCCGCCGAAAAGCGCCGCCGCCGCAAAAAAGGCGAATACCCGGACGTCGCCAAGCGCATGGTCATCAACGATGCCGTGTGCGAAGGCTGCGGCGACTGCGGCGTGCAGTCGAACTGCGTGTCCATCCTGCCGAAGGAAACGCCATTCGGCCGCAAGCGCACCATCGACCAGTCGTCGTGCAACAAGGATTATTCGTGCGCCAAGGGCTTTTGCCCCAGCTTTGTCACTGTCGAAGGCGGCAGCCTGAAAAAGACCAGGACCGGAACCAGCAAGCAGGACGATTTCGGCCCGCTGCCGGAACCCGTGCTGCCGGCCTGCGACGCACCGTACAACATCCTGATCAACGGCATCGGCGGCACCGGCGTGATCACGGTCGGCGCGCTGATGGGCATGGCGGCCCACCTGGAAGGCAAGGGCGCGTCGGTGCTGGACATGACGGGCATGTCGCAAAAGAACGGCTCCGTCACCTCGCACGTCAAGATCGCCGGCACGCCGGCACAGATCCGCGCCCAGCGCATCGCCACCGGCGAAGCCGATCTGATCCTCGGTTGCGATATGCTGACGGCCGGCGCCCAGGACGCCATCTCGAAAATGCGCCCGGGCCGCAGCCTGGCCGTGGTGAATCTGCACGAACAGCCGCCAGGCACTTTCGCGCAAAACGCCGACTGGCAATACCCGACCGCGCAGGTGCGCCAGCTGATCGAGGAATCGGTGGGCGGCGCGGATGCGGCCGACTTCATCGACGCGACAAAACTGGCCACCGCGCTGATGGGCGACTCGATCGCCGCCAACCTGTTCATGCTCGGCTACGCCTGGCAAAAGGGCCGCATCCCGCTCACCGAAGCGGCGCTGCTGCGCGCGATTGAATTGAATGGCGTCGGCATCGAGTCGAACAAGAAAAGTTTCCTGTGGGGCCGGCGCGCCGCCGTCGACGTGCGCAAGGTGACGCAGATCGCCACCCCATCGCAGGCGATCGTGATGCAAATGCCGCAAAGCCTGGACGCCGTGATCAAGCAGCGCGTGGAGTTTCTCACCGCCTACCAGGACGCGGCCTATGCGCACGGCTACCAGACCCTGGTCAACCAGGTGCGCGACCGCGAAAATGTGCTGGGGCTGGGCCAGAAACTGTCGCTGGCGGTGGCGAAAAGCTACTTCAAGCTGCTGGCCTACAAGGACGAATATGAGGTCGCGCGCCTGTACACGGATGGCCGTTTCGCCGAGCAACTGCAGCAGCAGTTCGAAGGCAATTTCTCGGTCAAGTTCAACCTGGCGCCACCGCTATTTTCCAAAAAAGACGCCAAGGGACACCTGGTCAAAGCCGAGTTCGGCTGCTGGATGTGGCATGCCTTCAGATTGCTGGCCAAGGCCAAGCGCTTGCGCGGCGGCACCTTTGACCTGTTCGGCTACACCGCCGAGCGCAAGATGGAACGGGCCCTGATCGTCGAGTACCGCGAGCTGCTGGCCGGCCTGCTGGTGACCCTGACGCCGGAAAATCTCGCCACCTGCGTGGAACTGGCGGCCCTGCCCGAAAAAATCCGTGGCTTTGGCCATGTAAAGGAACAGGCGGTGGCGACGTATCGGCAGGACAAGGCGCGCTTGCTGGCGGTACTGGCGAACGGAACCAAACAGGCCGCGTAACGCTCCAAGGTAGGGCATGCTTCGTGCGGCCCTTTTCTGAATTTCTATCACACCAGAAAAACGACAAGGCTATTTTTCCCATAAAAATCATATACTTGCTATCACATGGCCAAGCACTGGATCGCTCAGGCAATCGCGCTGCTGCAATCGAGCCGCGATCCGGTGCCGCATGAAATCAACGAACTGGACTGGAAGCTCAGCTTGTCCGATAACAAGGAACGGCTGATCGAGCATCTGATTGCCTTTGCCAACCATCCGCAGGGAGGCTACCTGATCTACGGCATCAGCGATGCTGGCGCCGTGCTGGCCGGCGTCGATCAGGAACAAGTACAAGATGTTATCTCGCAGCTCACCAACTTGGGCCGCGACGCGGTGGAACCACCACTACTACTTGATCATGCGGTCACGCACAGTAATTTTTCGGAATATATCCCGTATGGGGCCTGAGATGTAGCCCCAGCTAAAGTAGCTTGATAAACGTCATTCACAACAATTTCCATCTAGCTACTTATTATTTATTGATTTTCATTGCCACCAAGATAGTAATTATGCAAAAATTATTCGTTCATATTGCATGATTTATGAACGAATACGATTTCGCATTTCTACTCAACATCATAGGAAAAGCAATGGATTTAATCGACCAACTCCGAGGACTTTCCTCAAGAATTTCCGCAACCAAAGATATTATTCAGACGGAAGAGGCTACCAAAAATGCGATGATCATGCCCTTCATCCAGATTTTGGGCTACAACGTCTTTGACCCTACTGAGGTCACGCCAGAATTAATTGCAGATGTGGGAACAAAAAAAGGGGAAAAAGTCGATTATGCGATTCTGAGCGATGGGAAGCCGATCATACTTTTTGAATGCAAGAAGAGCGGTGGGGATCTGAGCATCAATCATGCTGGACAACTTTTCAGGTACTTTCATGTCACAGCAGCAAGGTTTGGTGTGTTGACGAACGGGCTTACCTACAGATTCTTCACGGATCTCGAGCAGCCCAACAAAATGGACGAAAAACCTTTCTTTGAGTTCAACATTTTGGATTTCAAAGAGCGTGATGTGGATGAGCTCAAAAAATTTGCAAAGGCGCTGTTCGATGTCGATACCATTTTAACGACAGCAAATGATCTGAAGTACACGCGGGCCATTCAAAATCGCTTGTCTGAATGGATGCATAATCCATCCGAAGATTTTGTTCGTTTACTTTCTTCCGATTTACTAGGTGGAAAACGCTTTACTCCAGCAGTAAAAGACCAATTCACCACGATCACCAAACGCGCGTTTGAACAACTTCTGGGCGAACGAATAAATGATCGTCTCAAGGGCGCCATGACGCCGGAATCATCACCAGTCCAAGAGGTAACACCTGTCATTCCACCAGAAGGCATCGTGGAAAACCCTATCATCACAACAGCCGAGGAAATTGAGGGGCTACACATCATTCGTGCCATCCTGCGTGGCGTAGTGAGTTCACGCCGAATTGTGATGCGTGACTCACAAAGCTATTGTGCCATTCTGCTTGATGACAATAATCGCAAACCGGTTTGTCGCCTTCGCTTCAATAATACCGAGAAGCTTGCTGTTGGTTTGTTCAATCAGAAGAAGGAAGAGGAAAAATTTCCTATTGCAAGTCTCGACGACCTTTATGCCCATGCAGAACAACTAAAGGCCACCGTTCTGATGCATTTGCCTGCCGAAGAAAATGGAAAAATCAGCGTCAGCTGATGACAACCACAGTGGGCATAAAGCTGGGATTACTCCCTCTTATGCCCTGTTTGAATTTAATCAAGGCAACGCCCCACCGTCGCCCCCGGCAACAGCACCGGCTGCCAGATTTCCTGCAGTTTTTCCGGTGGGGTGCCGGCCAGCAAGGCTTGCAGCATCTCGACCATCTTGGCGCCGGCGCGGCGCAGATCGGGCTGCGCGATGGTGGTGACGTCCAGGCCGATCAGGCTGTCTTCCACATTGCCCCAGACGATCACCGACATCTCCTTGCCGATGGCGATGCCGGCGTCCATCAGGGCGCGCACCGCGCCCACGCCGGAGAGGTGGTTGTCGACGATGACGGCGGTGGGACGCGGCGTTGCGGCCAGCAGTTGCTGCATCGCCTGGTAGCCGCTGCGGCGGTCCAGTGCCTGCTCCAGCAGGTGGCGCGGGTCGGCCTGCAAGCCCGCTTGCGCCATGCAGCGCAGAAAGCTTTGTTTGCGTTGATAGGCGAAATGCAGATCGAGCGGCGCGCTCAGCAAAGCGATGCGCTGGTGGCCATGCGCCAGCAGGAAAGACACGGCCAGGTCGATGCCGGTGTCGTGGTCGTAATCAAAATACGCGTACGGCGCATCGGTGCAGGTGCGGCCATGGGCGACGAACGGAAAACCGGCCTGCATCAGGCAGGCGATGCGCTCGTCCTTCACCTTGGTACGCCCCACCACCAGGCCGTCGACCTGATGGCTGCGGACCATGGTTTCATACGACGGCAATTCGTTTTGCGGCGAGACGGGCGAGATGATCAAGCTCATTTTCGACGCTTCCACCGCGTCGGACATGCCATTGACCACCGACAGGAACACACTGTCGCCCAGGTCATTGGGCTGCAAGGGAAAAATCATGCCCAGCACATTGCTGCGGCCGACGGCAAGGCTGCGCGCCAGCGGATTGGGCCGGTAGCCGACTTTCTTGGCGGCGGCCAGGACAATTTCACGGGTACGGGAATTGACTTCCGGATAGCCATTCAAGGCCCTGCTGACTGTCGTTTTGGACATGCCCAGGGCGATGGCGAGGCTCTTGAGATTCATGTTGCCTACCTGTCTGCAGGACCATCAAGCTGTGGTAACCACCGATTATAGCCGAGAGAACCTTGCAAACCGCTGACAGATGCCAGCAAAAATGGTGCAAAAACAACATTGCCATTGATATGTAAAAGGCATCCTGGCACCATGCTGCACGCACCACCAAGCTGGCCTGCCCGGATCACTATCGCCATGCCAGTCAATCGCGGCATCGATAGCGGGTACTTACATCACGCATCGCTCAGGCATTTTGCTGTCTGCGTTAAGCAGCGCACGCCTGGATTATCAAGAAAGCACAGATTCCTGGCGATGTGCGAAAATTTGTCCTACTCTTGATTCAGGTTAAGCCTTTCCCACTGATCCGCGTACACCCAAGGTGACTATTGTGGCCTCCCTCTCTTCCATCAATTCCCTGCAAGCCAACCTGGCAACGGCGCAACGGCGGGTCGAACAAGGCCAGAACCAGGTACAGCGCGACAGTGAGCAACTGGCCGACAGCCGCCGCCAGCTGATCAAGGAAAAAGAGCAGCTCAGCGACACCCAGCGCAGTAGCCAGCAGGCACAGGCCAGCAGCGCCGAGCCGATCAAGGTGCCGCAACTGGACCAGGCGATCAAGGTGCCGGTGCCGCAGCCACTGGCGTTCAATGGTGCCCAGGCGGCCCAGCCTCAGCTGAACAGTTTCGGACAATCGATCGGCCGCCTGATCAATGTAGTGGCCTGATTACTCCGCCATTTCCTGTTCCACCACCGTCAGCCACCATTTCTCGCCGCGCTGCGGCTGGCGCAAGTTGACAGCTTCGCCCATCTGCGGCGTGGCCAGGTCGACGCCCCGCTTGGCGGCCAGCGCGGCGATGCGGTCGAACGGTTCATGCCAGGCATGCAAGCCCAGGTCAAAAGTGCCGTTATGCACCGGCATCAGCCACTTGCCTTTCAAATCCAGGTGCGCCTGCAAAGTCTGTTCGGGCTGCATGTGCACGTCCGGCCACAGCTTGTCATAAGCGCCGGTCTCGATCATGGTCACATCGAATGGCCCGTATTTTTCGCCGATCTGCCTGAAGCCATCGAAATAGCCGGAGTCGCCGCTGAAAAACACGCGCAGTTGCGGCGCCTCGATCACCCATGAGGCCCACAGGGTCTTGTTGCCGTCAAACAAGCCTCGTCCCGAGAAATGCTGCGACGGCGTCGCCACCAGGCGCACGCCGTCGATGGTGACGCCCTGCCACCAGTCAAACTGCTGCACCTTGGCCTTGGGCACACCCCATTCCACCAGGGTATCGCCAACGCCCAGCGGCGTGACGAAATGTTCGGTCTTGGCCGCCAGCGCCAGCACGGCCGCATGGTCGAGGTGGTCGTAATGGTCGTGCGACAGGATCACGGCCTTGATCGGTGGCAACTCTTCGATGCTGATCGGCGGCTGGTGGAAGCGCTTCGGCCCGGCCCATTGCACCGGCGAGGCGCGTTCGGAAAACACCGGGTCGGTCAGGAAGAAATGGCCATTCAATTTCAACAGCAAGGTCGAATGGCCGAGGCGAAACAGGGTATCGTCGGGCGCCGCCAGCAGTTGCGCCCGGGTCAACGCTTGCACAGGCACCGCCTTGGTCGGCACCGTACCCGGCGGTTTGCCGACGGCAAACGCCCACATCAGCTTCATGGTGTCGAGTCCACCCAATTTTTGCATGACGACTGGATTGCGGAACTTGCCGTCGACACGTTGCAAGACGGTCGGGGCGGCAGGCTCGGCAGGCGCGGCGCGCAGGGTGCAGGAACTGATGCTCATCAAAACTCCCAGAAAGATAATGTGATGCAAGGACATATGCGGCCCGTCGTGTCAAATACAAGGAAAATTTACACTACACAGTGTAGTTCCGATTTCAGGCAAAGTAAACCAGGAGGTGTAAAATATTGTTTTCAAAGGAGATTTCAGCCATGGCCTCACCGCAACGCTTGACCGACCGCAAGCGCGTCGACATCGTCGATGCCGCTATCGCCGAGTTTCGCGAGCACGGTTTTGATGCGACCAGCATGGACAAGATTGCCGCCACGGCCGCCGTTTCCAAGCGCACCGTGTACAACCATTTCCCCAGCAAGGACGAGCTGTTTTCGGAAATCCTGCAGCGCATGTGGGAAAGCAGCGCCGCCCAGCCGGCAGTACCGTACTTGGCCGAGCAGCCGCTGCGCCCGCAAGTGCTGGCGCTGGTCGAACAGAAAATGGAACTGTTGTGCGACCCGGCGTTCATCGACCTGGCGCGCGTGATTTTTGGCGAAACCATCCATTCGCCCGAACGCGCGCAAGCCATGGTGAAACGCCTCAATGAAAAGGAAACCGGCCTGAATATCTGGATCCGCGCGGCGCAACAGGATGGCCGCATCAAGCCGGGCGAGACGCTGGAAGTGGCGAACCTGTTGATGTCGCCATTGAAAACCTTTGCCTTCTGGCCGCAGATCACCCTCGGCGAGCCACTGCTGGCCCCGGCACGCCAGCGCGAAGTGGGCGCGCTCGCGGTCGACATGTTCTTGTGCTATTACGCCATCACCAAGCCGGAATAAAAACAGGAGCGTCCATGACCATCACCCCGGAACAATTGGCCCTGCTGATGCAGGAAGTGGAAGTGGCCGACCCGATCGACTTTGCCGACCTGCCCTTCAACGAGCAGGAATTGCGCGGCCTGATCGCCAACCATCTGTGCGAAATGGCCGACGCCATGGAAAGCTTTACGCCGGAAGACCGCAACCTGGCCCTGCTGGCCGTGGCGGCCAAGCTAGTGCTGGAAAACCTGGTGCTGCACGTGCAGCTGCTGCGCCGCCACGGCCTGCCGGTCAGCGACGGCGTGGAGGCGCTGCTGCAGCGGCTGCAGAACAAGTCCTAAAGCACCGGTGCGGCGGGGAAATCGAGCACGGTATCGTTGACCCGGTTGAACAGATTGGTAAACGTGATCGCGCTGATGGCAAGCAAGGTGTCGACGATCTGCGCATCGCTGTAGCCGGCCGCCTTGACCAGCGCCACCGTGTCCGGCGCGGTGGTGCCGCGCGACGTGACCAGGCTGCGGGCAAACGTGGCCAGCGCATCGAGACTTGCGTCGCCGCTGTCCGTGCCCTGGCGCAGGGCGATACTGGCGGCCTGGTCGATGCCGTTCTTGCTGGCCATCAAGGTATGGGCAGCCAGGCAATAGTCACAGCCAGCCGCTTCGCTGACGGCCAGGCGGATGGTTTCCAGTTCGCGCGCGGCCAGGCTGCTCTTGCGCAATGCGGCGTCGAGGCCCAGCGCCGCTTCGAGCGCGACCGCGCTGTTGCCGCCGATATCGGCGTAGGCATTGGGCACCTTGCCCATCGCGCCCTGGATGGCGGTAAACAATTGCGCGGTCTTGCCGCTGGCTGCGCTGACGGCTTGTTGGGTAAGACGGGTCATGATGCTTCCTTTCAGTGAGTTGTTGCACTGCATCTGCAGGCATGAACACAGTCTACGCAGCGTATCCTTTCTTTTTAATGCCTGAAATGCGTTAAAATTTGCCCATTCGTCTCAAGTCAATCTTATGGATAGCCTCAGCCGCCTGCTTGCCCTGTACCCGATGCGCACCGCCCTCGATGTGCGCTGCCACTTCGGCGCGCCGTTTGTCTTGCAGCAGGAAGCAGTCGCGGCGGGCATCGCGCCCTACCATCTGATACTGCAGGGTCAAGCCTGGCTGACGCTCGCCGGCCAGCCGGACCTGGCCTTGCAGGCCGGCGATATCGTGGTGTTCCCGCACGGCAGCTCTCATACCCTGCAGCTGCAAGGTCAAGGGCCCGCCGCGCCCGTTCATGAAATAGCGTCGACCAATACCCTGCGCACGGTCGTCAATGACGGCGCTGGCGCGGCCACCGATCTCCTGTGTGGCCAGTTCACCTGGGAGCCGCAGGTGTCGCAGGCGCTGCTGGCGACACTGCCGCCCTGCCTGCTGGTGCGCACGCACGGCAACCATCAACTGGCGGGTCTGCAGGCCTTGATGAAATTGCTGCAGCAGGAAGCGGAACAAGACCGGCCCGGGGCGGCCACGGTGCTGGCGCAGCTGTCATCGGCGCTGTTCGCGATGCTGATGCGCGCCTGGCTGGAACAGAAAGACCAGCCGCCGGGCCTGTTTGCCGTGCTGGCGGAGCGGCGTTTGCAGGCGGCGCTGCAGGCGATGCTGGCGCGGCCGGGGCAGGACTGGAATCTGTCCAGCCTGGCCGCGACCTGCCATATGTCGCGCGCCAATTTCGCCCGCGTATTTCGCCAGGTAGCCGGCACCACGCCGGCCGCGCTGTTGCAGCAACTGCGCATGGCGCAGGCGGCGCAATGGTTGCGCCAGGATGGCCGTCCGGTGGCCGACATCGGCGAGCAGGCGGGCTACCAGTCCGAAGCGGCCTTCAACCGCGTCTTCAAACGCCATTTCGGCATGGGGCCGGGGCAATACCGGCGCACGGGCAATCTCATGCGCGGCGCACCGCCGGCGCCTGCAGGGTAAGGTCCGTTTCGGCCACCGCCACGCAGGGCAGGATATAGCCGTCCAGCCGTTCGTCGAGACTGACGCCGGGCCAGTCCACCGTATAGCGCACCTTGCCTTCCGGCATATGGCACAGGCAAGTGCGGCAAGTGCCGTTGCGGCAGGAACTGAGCAGGCGGATGCCGGCCAGTTCGGCGGCGGCCAGCAAGGTGGTGTCAGGGCCGGCGGAAAATTGCCAGCCCTGCGGCAGGATGGTGACGGTAGGCATCCAGGCAGTGTAGCAGCCTCAACCGTCCAAGGTGGTCCACTGCGCGCCCGCCGCATGGCTGCGCAGCACGGCCTCGGCAAACGCCAGCCCGGCCACGCCATCGGTCACGGTCGGCAGCAACCGCGCCGCTTCGGGGATGGCCTCGCCCGCTTGCAGCGCGCGGATGGTGAGCGCGGCATCCAGGTACAGCTGGGCAAACGCTTCCAGGTAACCTTCCGGATGGCCGGCCGGCACGCGCGTGGCGTGCCGCGCGGCGGCGCTGTCGACCCTGCCGGGGCGCAGCAGCTGGCGGTTGCCGCCCTGCGGCGTGAACCACAGTGCGTTCGGCTGCTCCTGGTCGAAGTCGAGCTGGGCCTTGCTGCCGAACAGGCGCAATCGCACCGTGTTTTCGCAGCCGGTCGCCACCTGGCTGGCCCAGAGCGTCCCCCTGGCGCCATTCTCATAGCGCAACATCACCTGCACATGGTCGTCCAGGGTACGGTTCGGTACGAAGGTCGACAGCTCGGCCAGCAGTTGCTGCGGCGTCTGTCCGCTGACGAACTGCGCCATGTGATACGCATGCACGCCAACGTCGAGCAGGGTGCCGCCCGGGCCCGCTTTCGACGGGTCGTTATGCCAGTTTCCCTCTGCCATGCCGCCGGCAAATATCGCCTCGGCCAGCCAGTCCTGCGAATACTCGACCTGCACCAGGCGCAGCTCGCCGATCTCGCCCGCCTCGACCATGGCTTTCGCATGGCGCAGCAGCGGATAGCCGCTGTAGGTATGGGTCAGGGCAAACAGCAAATTCTTTTCTTGCGCCAGCGCCGCCAAGGTCTTGCCTTCGGCCAGCGAAATGGCCAGCGGCTTGTCGCAGATCACGTGGATGCCCGCTTCCAGGAAGGCCGTGGCGACCGGTGCGTGCAAGTGATTGGGCGTGACGATGGCCACCGCCTCGATGCCGTCGGCGCGCGCGGCCTCCGCCTGCGCCATGGCGCGGTAGTCGCTGTAGCTGCGCTCGGGCGCGATATGCAGCGCCTGGCCACTCTCTCGCGCACGTACCGGATCGGACGACAGGGCGCCCGCCACCAGTTCATACTGGTCGTCGATGCGCGCCGCGATGCGGTGCACGGCGCCGATAAACGCGCCCTGCCCGCCACCCACCATGCCCAGCCGTATTCGTCGCTGCATCTCAGTCTCCCTGTTTCAGGCCCAGCAATTGATTGATCTGTTTCTGGTCCACCGCGCTGCCGGCAAAGTCGTCGAACGCGTGTTCCGCCACGCGAATGATGTGCTCGCGGATAAAACGCGCGCCTTCAGCCGCGCCGTCTTCCGGGTGTTTCAAACAGCACTCCCATTCCAGCACCGCCCAGCCGGGAAAATCGTACTGCGCCATCTTCGAGAAAATCGCCTTGAAATCGATCTGGCCATCGCCCAGCGAGCGGAAGCGCCCGGCCCGGTCCTGCCAGTCGCTGTAGCCGCCATACACGCCCTGGCGCCCGTTGGGACGGAACTCGGCATCCTTGACGTGAAACGCCTTGATGCGCTCGTGATAGATGTCGATAAAGGCCAGGTAGTCGAGCTGTTGCAGCACGAAGTGGCTGGGGTCGTACAGAATCGAGGCGCGCGGATGCTGGTTGACGGCATCGAGAAAGCGCTCGAACGTCACGCCATCGTGCAGGTCCTCGCCCGGATGCAGTTCATAACAAACGTCGACGCCGGCCGCGTCGAACGCGTCGAGGATCGGCAGCCAGCGTTTGGCCAGCTCGGCAAACGCCGTTTCCACCAGGCCGGCGGGCCGCTGCGGCCACGGGTACAGATACGGCCAGGCCAGCGCGCCGGAAAACGTCACGTGGGCGCTCAAGCCCAGGCGCTGCGAGGCGGTGGCGGCCCACAGCAGTTGCTGCGTGGCCCAGGCCGTGCGCGCGGCCGGATCGCCCTTGACATGTTCGGGCGCAAAGCCGTCGAACAGCGCATCGTAGGCCGGGTGCACGGCAATCAGCTGGCCCTGCAGATGGGTCGACAGTTCCGTTACCTGCAAGCCGTAACGCGCCAGCAGGGCGATGACGTCATCGCAATACTGCTGGCTGGCCGCCGCCTGCTCGAGGTCGAACAGCCGCGGCGCCGTCGGCAGCTGCAAGCCCTTGTAGCCAAGGCCGGCCGCCCACTGCGCCAGGTGCTCGAGCGTATCGAACGGCGGCTCGTCGCCGAGAAACTGGGCCAGGAAAATGGCCGGGCCCTGGATGGTTTTCATATCAATTTCCTGTTGGCTAAAGCCGGGGTCAGACCCTCAATGCCGCTAACGCAAAGATCATTGCCAGCGGGCGAGGGGGTCTGACCCCAGAAGTTAAAAAGGCGACTTCGGAAAGTAAAACTGCTTGGCGTTCTCGCGCGTGATCAGCACCGATGGAATAATCGTGTTGGCCGGCAGTTTTTCGCCTTTCAGACGCGCTTCCGTGGTCAGCTTGATGGCGTCGTACATGAACTTCGGCGAGTACGATACATTGGCGACGATCTGCGGGTCGGAACCGTCCATGATCTTCTTCACCGCACCCTTGGCGCCGGCGCCGCCGAACACTTGCTTGATGTCGGTGCGCTTGGCTTGGGCGATGGCTTTCTGCACGCCGATCGCCATGTCATCGTCGGCCGCCCAGACGGCGTCGATCTGCTTGAAGCGGGTCAGGTAATCTTGCATGACCTTGAAGGCATCGTCGCGGTTCCAGTTGCCATACTTGGCGTCAAGAATCTTGATCTCCGGGTGGCCCTTCATGACCGCGTTGAAGGCGTCGAAGCGCTCGTTGTCGAGCGTGGTCGGCATGCCGCGCAGCACCACGATATTGCCCTTGCCGTTCATGCTTTTCGCCAGGTACTCGGCCGGCAACTTGCCGAACGCCGTGTTGTCGCCGGCGATATACGCGTCCTGCGATTCCTTGTTGGTCAGGCCGCGGTCGACCACGGTGACGTAGACGCCCTTGTTTTTCACCTGCGCCACCGGCTGCGTCAGCGAGGCCGATTCGATCGGGAAAATCACCAGGGTGTTGATCTTGTTAACCGTCAACATGTCCTGCAACTGGTTCGCCTGCTCGGGCGCGGTGGCGGCCGTCTTGACGATAACTTTTACTCCCGGATGGGCTTTTTCCAGCTCCGCCTTGGCCTGGTTGGCCCACCACACGATGCCGGACGTAAAGCTGTGGGTGGCGGTCGGAATCGCCACGCCCACCACCAGCTTGTCGGCGGCCTGCGCCGCCATCGGCACGGCCCATGCCTGCATCACCAGTACTGCCATCCCTGCTACACGAATAAAGCTTTTCATGCTGCTCTCCTCCAAGGTTATGGACGGCCTGCGGGCCGTCCTTTCAGAACGCCGCTGTATTTTTATTTGCGGCCTCGCTGCAGGAAGGCGACGGCGATAATCACCACGCCTTGCACTGCGGCATTCAGGTAGACACTGATAATGCTGGTCAAATTCAGGATATTGCTGATCACCGACAGCAGGATGGCGCCGATCACGGTGCCGACGATGCGGCCTTCGCCGCCCTTCAGGGCCGTACCTCCCACCACGACGGCGGCGATCGCTTCGAGTTCCCACAGCAAGCCGGTGGTCGGCGTGGCCGAACCCAGGCGCGGCACGTACAGCACCGTGGCGATGCCGACGCACACGCCCAGCAGCATATAGGTGGCGATCTTGACGCGGTCGACATTGATGGCCGCATAGCGCGCCACCTGCTCGTTGGAACCGATCGCCTGCACATGGCGGCCAAAGGTGGTGCGGTTGAGAATGATGGCGCCGGCGGCCGCCACGATCAGGAAAATCCAGATCGGAATCGGCGCGCCCAGCACGCTGGTGTAGTACACCGGGCTGTACAGGTCGGATAGGGTCGAATCGAGGGTCAGCGCGCCGCCGTCGGCCAGGTAAGTGAGCACCGCGCGGAAGATGCCAAGCGTGCCCAGCGTGACGATAAACGGCTCGATATTGCCCTTGCTGATCAACAAGCCATGCATCAGGCCAAAGCCGGCGCCCAGCACCAGCGCCATGCCGATGCCGAGCACCAGCATGGTGATCGGCGCCAGGTCGCCGCCCATGCCCATGGCCAACTGGTTCATGAAATAAATCATGCAGCCGGCGATCAGCGCCGCCATCGAACCGACCGACAGATCGATGCCGCCGGAGATGATCACGAAGGTCATGCCGACCGCGATAATGCCGATAAAGGCCGTGCGCGTGAGCACGTTCATCAGGTTGTCGATGGTGGCGAAGTCGCCGTTGAGCAAGGTGCCCGCGATGCACAGGGCGATCAGGCCCAGCACGGGGCCAAAGCCCTTGATGCGCGCGCCCAGTTTCGTCAATGAACTGGTGGTGGTGTCAGTGCGTGCCGGTTGCATGAGCAATCAACTCCTCTTCGGTCAGGTGCTCGGCGCCGAGCGTGGTTTGTAAAGTACCGGCACGCATCACCGCGACGCGGTGGCACAGGCCGATCAGTTCGATCAATTCGGACGAGATCACGATCACGGCGCGCCCTTCGGCGGCCAGGCGATGGATCAAAAAGTAAATGTCGCGCTTGGCGCCCACGTCCACGCCACGGCTCGGTTCGTCGAGCACGATCACGCGTGGATCGGAATGCAGGTATTTGGCCAGCGCCAGCTTTTGCTGGTTGCCGCCCGACAGCATGCGCGCACGGCTGCCTTGGTCGCCGGTGCGGATATTGAAGTCATCGACCGCTTTCGCCAGCGCCGCCTTTTCCTGCTTCAGGTCGAGCCAGGGCCGCGCATAGCGCTCCATCGTCATCATGGTCAGGTTTTCACGCAGGCCCAGGTTCACGTGCAGGCCCTTGCCCTTGCGATCTTCGCTCAGGTAAGTCATGCCATTGATCATCGCCTCGCGCGGGGTGCGGATATTGACCTGTTTGCCGTTCAGGCTGATGGTGCCGGCGCTGCGTGTCCGCAAGCCCAGCAGCGCCTCGAACGATTCGGTGCGCCCGGCGCCGACCAGGCCGGCAAAGCCCAGCACTTCGCCGGCGCGCACCTCGAACGACAGGCCGTTCGACCAGCCCGGCACGCTCAAGCCATCGACTTTCAACAGCACCGGCGCATCCGCCGCCAGCGGTACTTTGGCCGGAAACATGTCGGACAATTCGCGCCCCACCATCAGGTTGGCCATCTGCTGGCGCGTCAGGCTGGCCGTCAGTTCGCGCGTCACGAAACGGCCGTCGCGCATGACGATCACCTCGTCCGTATTGCGCTCGACTTCATCGAGCTTGTGCGAGATATACAGGATCGTGACGCCGTCCGCTTTCAGCTGCGCCATCACCGCGAACAGGCGCTGGGTTTCCGACGAGGTCAAGGTGGCGGTCGGCTCGTCCATGATCAGAAAGCGGGCGCGGCGCGACAGGGCCTTGGCGATTTCCACCAGCTGCTTTTCAGCCACGATCAGGTCGCGAATTTTCGTGGCGGGAGACACGTCCAGCCCCACCTGTTTCAGGTAGCGCGACGCCTCTTCGTGCATGGTCTTTTCGTCGAGCAGCCAGCCGCGCGTTTTCTCGTGGCCCAGGAACATGTTCTGCGCCACCGTCAGGTGCTCGGCCAGGTTGAACTCCTGGTGGATCAGCACGATGCCGGCGGCTTCCGCCGCGCGCGAACTGCCAAAGCGCTGCGGCTGGCCATCGATCAGCAACTGGCCTTCGCTGACCGCCTCGTAGCCGGCCAGGATTTTCATCAGGGTCGACTTGCCCGCGCCGTTTTCGCCGAGCAAGCCATACACCCTCCCCGGCGACAGTTCAAAACTGACGCCATGCAAGACCCGCACCGGACCGAAGTCCTTGCAGATCGCTTCAAATCTGACGGCAACGCTCACTATGCACTCCCCCGTAACACCAAATTATGTTGCAGCACCACCCCCGGTACTTGTGCGGCCGGGTCCGCCAGGCGCTGCAGCAGCAATCGCGCGGCCGTCTCGCCCAGTTCGCGCATCGGCTGCGCGATGGTGGTCAAGCCAGGATCGATCTGGGCGGCAATCGCGATATCGTCGAAACCGATCACGGCCACGTCCTGCGGCACCCGTTTTTTCAGCTGGCGCAGCGCGCTCAGCACGCCGATGGCCAGCGTGTCGGACACCGCAAAGATGGCCGTCGGCGCGTCGGCTTGCGCCATCAGGTCCAGCGCCGCCCGCGTGCCGGCCTCGTAGTCCAGGCTCTGCACCGTGACCATCCATTGCGGCTGGACCTGTACGCCGGCGGCGGCCAGCGTATCCAGATAGCCCTGCCGGCGCTGGCGCGCATACAGATAGCGCTCGTCGGAATTGATCAGGCCGATACGCGTGTGCCCCTGCGCCAGCAAGTGCGCCACCGCATCGGAGGCGGCGCGGTGATTGTCGATGCCGACATACGACACGGCCACGCCGGGATCGAATTCGCAGCAGGCCACCCATGGCAGGCTGATCGATTCATGCGACAGCGCATGCTGCACCGTGTCCGGGTCGAGGCAGATGGCGCCGTCGGCGCGGTGCATGCGCAGCAAGTCGAAATAAGAACGCTCGCGGCCCTCGTCGGCGCCCGTGTCGCACAGCAGCACGAAATAACCGTGCTCGCGCGCCACCGTATCGATGCCGCGCACGATCTGCGCATAGAAAGGGTTGCCGACATCGGGCACCATGGTCAGCAGCATGCGGCTCTCGGCCGTGCGCAAGCTGCGCGCCAGATGGTTCATGCGGTAGCCCAGCGCGGCCACTGACGCAAGCACCTTGTCGCGCGTCGGCGCCCGCACGCCGCTTTGCTCGTTCATCACGCGCGAGACGGTCGCCACCGACACGCCGGCATGGGCGGCGACGGCGCTGATCGACACGGTGGCCTCCGGTGCGGACGGGATGGGAACGATGGGCGGCATGGGCTTCTTCAATAAATGTAATCGATTACATTTATAAGCCAGCGCGCCTCAGGATGCAAACATTTTCGATGGTGCGGTGCGGTAGATCTGGGGTCAGACCCTCGCCACCGCTAACGCCAAGCTCGGCGTTGGCGGGCGTGGGGGTCTGACCCCGGCCTTATTGCAGCATCCCGCAAAACGCATCACTACTGCCGTCGAGTATCACCCCGCTGGGCCAGCGATGGCTGCGCTTTTGCGCCCGCAGCAAGGACGCCGCCAGCGCCGAATCGCCATCGACCGCATACACGAACACCGGCATGTTCAGGCCGGCCGCATCCGCCAGCAGGGTCGGATTGGCGTCCAGGCTGCGCGCGTCGACGTGCACGCCGACCGGCATGCCGATCTGCTGCTGTACCCGCTGCAGCCAGGGCTTGTCGAGCTTGGGCGCACGCGCGTTCTTGGCGATAAAACGGCTGACGCGGTTGGCGCCGGCCGCCTGCGCATTGCGCGCGTCGAACACGATCAGGCCCAGGTAACCCTGCGGATCGGCGCGGCGCGCGCACAGCAGGTTGTTCGGCACGGCGGACGTCAGGAACCAGTTGCCATGCTTGATGCCGCCGCGCAACTGGCTCACCAGGCCTTCGATCGGCGCGCACGAGGGCACCAGGTCCTTGATTTCCGCGTTCAGGGTTTTGGCGGGGAACGGCGTGGCCAGGTCGGCGATATCGGTCACGAACGGTGGCGTTTCGGCGGTGGTCACGCCGCGGTTCTTCATGCTGGCGGCGCGCCATTGCCCGGCGTTCATCTGCCTGACGGGCAAGGGCTGGCCGGTATCGACCACCCGGCCCGTCAGCACGTCGTGGTGCACCACCCAGCTGCCGTCACCGAGCAGCTGCAAGTCCGTTTCGACACCATCCCAGTTACCGAAATAGGCGTTGCGCAAGGCGCTCAGGGAGTTCTCCGGGGCATTGCCGGCGCCACGGTGGGCCTGCACCTTCATGCCCAGGCATTCGGCGTGCACCAGGCCGCTGCACATGCTCAACAGCAGCGCCAGCGTGGCCGCCTTATTTTTTTTCTGGGTGATAACCATATTCCATTCCCTGCAAAATATTGACTCGGATCGCTTCATTGACGGGGTAGCTATAGCCCTGCCCCACCGCCACCACATGCGTGAAATTGGCCAGCAGCCCCTTGCCGGCAATTTTCCAGCGCGTGCTGTCGGCGTCGGCCTGGCGGTTCCAGTCCAGCATCTGGCGGAACAGCTCGCTTCGCGTCACATTATTGTCCGAGACGGTAAAGATGCCCCAGGTTCCCAGGAAAGCACCGGCCAGCACGCCGGTGGCGATCCAGGCCGAGCGGCGGCTCAGCTGGCCGTCCTTGCCGGCCTCTTCGCCACGGCGCGCGGCCAGCACCAGGAGGCCCACGGTGGCGATCAGGTACAGCAGTTTCGAGAAGTGGCCGATGGCGCCCAGCAAGGAGAAAAACAGCGCGACCGGCGGCACGATGGCGGCGCGCGAGGCTTCCTTGCCCTTTTCAAAGTACTTGCCGCGACCCTCGAAATCGACCGGGCTGGCGCGGTATTCCACCAGCCTTTCCTGCGTCACGTTGGCCGCAAACTGGTCGAACAGGCGGCTGAACTCGCTCGGATTGCTGTAGGCATCCTGCACCACGGCGCCCTTGGGCAAACGCAGGCCACGGCTCTCTTCGCCGCCGCTGCCACCGTCGGGTCCTTCGCGCAGCACGGTCTGGATGCCGGGGCGCGCCACGAAGGCCGGGAAGGACAAGCCAGGCGGTATCCGGTCGCCCTTGACCGTGATGCCCTTGCTGGCCGCTTCCGACGCATAGCGGCGCTTGACCGCCAGGCGGAACGAAAACTGGTCGGCCGGGTGCCAGTTGGCCGGCACCGGCACCTTTTTGCGCACATTGCTGACCACCGCCGCGCGCCGGCGGGCCGGCACCGATTCGGGCCGCCAGCCATGGCGCGACAGGCTTTGCTGGTAGTCGCTCCACGACGATTGCTGCTTGGCCTGCAGGCCCGGATCGCTGTCGGGAATGATGCCCGAATACAGCTCCCAGCTGCCATGCACTTCCTTGATCGCCTGCTGGTATTTTTCATAGTAACCGGCCGCGCCACCGGCCAGCTTGCGCACATTGAAATTGATCAGCTGCTCCTTGGCCGGCTCCATGCGCTCGTCCAGGTGGCCCACCGAGACGGCCAGGAAAGGAAACAGCGCCAGGAAGGCCTTGCCTTCGGGCTGGGCGAACAGGCCCGGATCATCGACCAGGCCCTGCAGCTGCAGGCTGCCGCCGACCAGCGAGCGCTGCATCAGGGTGGTGCTGAAGGCCATGCGGCGAAATTCGGCATCGCGGGTGTTGACCAGCACCGTCACGAAGGTCTTCAGCACCATGAACACCAGCACCGCCGTGAACGTGCACCACAGCATGATCTTCTTCCAGCTGGGACCGGTGGTCTCGATGCGCAGGCGGCGGCGCCACATCAGTTGCAGCACCACCAGCGCGGCGGCGATGCCCGACAGGCTGCGGCCGTAAAACTCCACGTCTTCCACCGCTGCCGGATCGACATTGCCGCCCACCACGTCGAGCAGGCGGGCATTGAAGCCCAGCTCGAAGCACAGGTAGACGATCGTCAGGACGATCAGGATCAGGGTCTGCCGGATCTGCAGACTGCGCAAGTTCGCTATCGCCGCCATCTTATTTCCTCAGATCGATCACGACGGGCTTGATCTCTTCGGCCTGGAAGATCATCGGCGCGGCCGCCGGTGCGGGCGTGGCTGCGCGCGGCAGCGGCAGGCTGATGGCGGCGGGCGCGGCGGCCTTGGCCGGTGCTTCCTGGCGCCGCGTTTTTGCCGTGCTGCGGGTGGTCGCTTTCGGTGCGGCCACCGGGGCGGCGGCCGGCGCCGGCGGCGCCGGAATCACGCGCCCGGCAGCGTCGCCGATCGGCGTGTTGACCATCGCCGGCGCCGTGCCGCGCAAGGCGTCGTCGGCAAACGGCACGGTGCGCGTATCGACGCCGGGCGGTACCGGCACGCTGGTGTTGAGCAAACGGCTGTCGGTATAGATCTGGCGCGACAGGCGGTTATAGTTCGGGAAATCGATATTGAGCGACCTGGCGTCCGCGGCCAGTTCCACCCGCGGGCGGTCCTTGCAATTGCCGATGGTCCATTGCAGCACGTCGGTGCCCTGGAAGGCCAGCACCTCGTAGCGGTAGGCGCAGCCGCGTTCCTGGGTTTCGACGATCACCACCGTGCGCTCGCCGACATTTTCCACGCGCGCCACGCGCGCCGTGATGGCATTGGCCAGCGGCACCACGCGAAACGCCTGCGACAGCTTGATCGAGAACTTGCCTTGCGGGTCCTTGCGCAGGGTGCCTTCGGTGCCGTCGCGCAGGCGGAAGGTGGAAATCGGCGTGCCGAACAGCTCGGCCGTGTCGACACTCATCAGCACGCCGCCACGGCCATTCGGCTGCATCGCGCAGCCCGTCAGCAGCAGGCCGGCGGCGATGCCGGCGGCCAGTTTGCGCCAGTGCGCGCGGGCAAATTTTTCAGTCGTGTTCATGCTCGATGGCTTTCTGTTGTCTTGTGCAATATTACGGATTGATCACGGCCAGCGGATTGCCCGGGCCTGGCGGCGGCAACACTTTCTGGCGGTCGCGCGTGAGCAGGGTAAACGCGCCCAGGGTGTCGGGGCCGCTGACAATGTCGAGCTGCTCGCGCTGTAGCCAGGTGCGGATTTCCGCCTCGGTGGCGTCGGCGCGGAACAGCACGCGGATGCGCACGCCGGTCTCGACGCCACTGCCGCCGCCGCGATATTCGGCGTTGTCGACTATGGCCGCCTGTCTCGGCAGGAAGATCCAGACCGATTGCGCCACCATCACGCTGGCGGCCACGGCGGTCGCCATCTTCAGCCAGCGCGAGGCATTCGCCGCTTTGACGGGCGCTGCCGGCAGGACCGGTATCGCCGGTATCGTCGGTATCGCCGTGCCAGCAGCTGGCGTGGCCGGCGCAATCTGTAGCTGTTGCAAGCCTTCCCGCAATAATTGCCGATACGCGTTCCGGCTGTCCTTGGCCGCCATGCCGAGCGGCGTGCCGGTCAGCGCGTAGCCGTCCGGCAACGCCACCCGCGCCACCACGCCGGGGGCGGCGGCCGCCGCATTGTCGCGGCCATGCAGTTCGATCCAGCGCGCCGCCTGCAGGCGGTCCTGGCTGAACACGCCCAGGCAGGCGCCCAGGTCAGCCACCGCCACGGTCACCGGCATGTCGCACAGCACCAGGCCGGCGCGCGGATCGGCCGGCGCGTCGCGCTCTTCGACCACCAGGCCGCAGGCGTCGGCATAGGCCGCATCGGGCGTCACCAGCCAGCCGCGCCACTGGCCCAGCGCAGGCTGCCAGGCATCGAGCAGCACCGCGCCAAAGCCGGGGCGGCGCGCCAATAAATGGATCTGGCCGCCGCCGATCGGGCGGTTCGCCAGGGGCGCGGCATCGCTGCGGCGGGCAAAACGTTCCAGCAGATGGGGTGGCACGGCAATGCCGCGCCAGTCGGGGGTATCGCCAAGGGTTTCGCCATTGAAGGCTTCATCCGCCAGCAACTCGGTGCTGGCTGGGGCCGTTTCCAGACGGGCGGCAACAATGGCCAGCGAGGGCGTCAGCGCGGTCATGCCGGTGGCCTTTCATTCAAATTCGGTTGGGTGGATGCGGGATCCACATGCTGGTTTAACGCAGCCAGGCACAAGATATCCAAAACTATTTGCGCCGCGTCGATGTCCAGCTCGGTCAAGCTGTCGCCCACGCGCAGTTTCAGCAGATTGAAGACCCAGGCGCCCAGCAAGGTGGCGCGGTGGGACGCCTGCACGATCTGGCGGCCCGCGCTGCCGGCGTCGCCCTTCTGCTTGTGGACCAGGCCCAGCTTGCCGCCGTGGTAATGGGCCGAGGCGATCTGTTCGGCCAGTTCCTTGACCGGCATGCCGCCGCAGCCGCAATGGCGCAGCAGCAGGACCAGGTCCTCCGGCAAGGTCATGATGAAGGTCTCGGCGGCGGCGCGCACCTGTTGCGGCGTCAGCTGATAGTCGCGCAGCGGCTGCGCATAATCATCTGGCGCGTGAAGCTCGCAAGCGGTTTCGTCGTCGCCACCGCCCCCAGGCAGCTTGCGCAGCTGGTCGATGATGAAACGCTTGAAATACAAAAACAGCGCGCCGATGTGGACCGGTACCGAGCTGCTGTCGCTGCCCAGTACTTTTTCGACAAAGAAATGGTGGCGCAGGTCGGCCAGGGTGTCGCCCAGCGACGCCGCTTCACGCGGACGGCAGGGCGCCAGGGCGGCGATGGTGCGTTGATAAAACTCCGCCAGCTCGTGCTGGGTCAGCTGCTGGCGGCGGCTCCAGAAGTCCTGGATACGTTCAAATTGTTCCGATTGCAAAGCCGGTCCGATCGTGTGTGGGGGGCGCGCCACAGCAGGAACGCCTGCATGCGGCCGGGAAGAAATACGCTGGCCTGGCAAGTAAAACTTGTCAGTCAGGTAAAATGCACAGAGGCAATTTTCTCATACCAATGTGAAAATCGCTAACTTTTTGTTACTCACACAACAACCCCGAGAGAGCGATGCGCCGTCTTTTCCTGCTGTTGCTGACGCTGGTTTTCCTGCAATCCACCCCCGCGAACGCCGCCGTGGCGACGGTCCCGGGCAAGCGCATCGCGCTGGTGATCGGCAATGCCGCCTATCCGCAGCCCCTGTTAAATCCCGTGAACGATGCGCGCGCCATGGCCGAGCGCCTGCGCCGGCTCGGCTTCGAAGTGCTGCTGCGCACCGACATCAACAGCACCCAGCTGCAAAAAGCCTCGGCCGAGTTTTCCACCCAGGCGCGCGGCGCCGATATCGCGCTGGTGTTCTATGCGGGCCACGGCGCGCAGGCGGGCGAAGCCAATTACGTGCTGCCGATCGGCGCCAACATGAATGCGCTCAGCAGCGCGGCGATTCAATCTCAGGGCGTGGCGGTGGCCAGCCTGGCGGGCGACCTGCAGCGCAGCGGCGCGCGCGGCGCCGTGCTGATCCTGGACGCTTGCCGCCAGGAATACACGCGTGGCGGCCAACAAGTGCCAGTCAGCGGCAACGGCGCCGCCAGCCACGGCTTTTCGGACGCGGCCGCGCCGCGCGGCGTGGTGATCGCCTATTCGGCCGGCCCCGGCGCACTGGCGCGCGACTTCTGGTCACCCGATTCGCGCAACAGCCCCTACACCAGCGCCCTGCTCGACGCGCTCGACGCACCGGGCCTGGCGATGGGAGAACTGTTCTCGCAGGTGGCCTCGCGGGTGGCCACCATGACGCACGATGTGCAAAAGCCGCGCGTGTCGTTCGGCGAAACCTCGGCGCGCCTGGTGCTCAACATGGGCAGCGGCAAGGTGACGCCCGAGCCATCGCCGGCCGTGCTGGCCAACAATGGCAACGGCGGCATGCGCGCGCCGGCGCCCGGCATCCCTGCGGTCACGGGCAGCAAACCGGCGGTGGCGAATGGCGCCAAGGTCTGGCCCGGCAATGTGCTGCAAGACATCAACTATGAAATTCGCATGCAGATCGCCGCGCGGCCGTTTCCGCGCCAGCAGCTGGAAAAACGCGCCCGCACGGGCGACCTGGTGGCGCTGACGGCGCTGGGCTACGGCATAGGCGGCGGCGACGCCGGCATCAAGCAGCCCAAGGCCGGCATGCAGTGGCTGGAAAAAGCGGCCGCCAAAGACTTTCCGGTGGCACAGACCTACCTGGCCGAACTGCTGATGGTGAAAGGCGATCCGGCCTCGTTGAAACGGGCCGGCGCGCTGCTGGACGCCGCCTCGCAGGCCGGCTACAGCCCCGCCCACGCCTATAAATTCGACCTGGCGCGGCGCACCGGCGCACCACCGCAGGAAGCGGCGCGCCATCTGCAGGACGCTTTCATGGGCCTGATGAAGGATTACCAGGGCGCGGCCAAGGACTTGATGCAGCCGCAAAAAAAGTAAGCCGCAATCTCAACCACCCTTATAACCATAGTGAGTAAAGCATGCATCGGATAGGCTACCTGCTGACGGACGGATTCCAGATGCTCGCGCTGGGCACGCAATCGGTCTTCGAATTCGCCAACACGGTGCTGGAGCGGCCTTATTACACGGTGGAGCAGTACGCGATGGACGCTGGCGGCGTGCGTTCCTCGATGGGCGTGACAGTGGCGTGCAAGGCGATCGGCGAAGCGGAGCGGCTCGACACCCTGGTGGTGCTCGGCGTCACCGATCCGCTGGGCAATCCGACGCCGGCCAGGCTGGTCGAGTTCCTCAAACATGCCGATATCTGGCGCCGCGTGGCGGGCATTTGCACCGGCGCCTTCACGCTGGCCGAAGCGGGATTGCTGGACGGGCGCCGCGTCACCACGCATTGGGCCTATGGCCGTACGCTGCAGCAGATGCACCCGGGCGCCAGCGTCGAAGAAGACCGCATCTATATGGTCGACGGTCCGGTCTGGACCTCGGCCGGCATGACAGCCGGCCTCGACCTGGCGCTGGCGCTGGTCGAGAAAGACCTGGGCAACGACGTCGCCCGCACCGTCGCGCACAAGATGGTGATGCATCAGCGCCGCTCCGGCGGCCAGACCCAGCACTCGGAACTGCTGCAACTGTCACCCAGGTCGGACCGCATCCAGAATGTGCTCAGCTATGCGCGCAAGAACCTGCACCGGGCGGTCAGCGTGGAAGAGCTGGCCGAGAACGCCAACCTCAGCCCACGCCAGTTCAGCCGCGTATTTACCGCCGAGACCGGACAGTCGCCGGCCAAGGCGCTGGAAGGCTTGCGCCTGGAAGCGGCACGTTTGATGATCGAGCAAAGCCGGCACCCGCTGGAAATCATCGCGCGCGAAACCGGCTTCCGCGATCGCCGCCACCTGCGCGAAGCCTTCGTGCGCGGCTTTGGCGTTGCGCCGCAATCGCTGCGGCGCGAAGCACGGGTCTAGAACCGTTCAATCACGGCTGCGCCCGGTGGCCAGCCACAACGCGGCCAGTTCCGACAAACCGGCCAGCAGCCCGATGCCCCACAGGGCTCCCGTGTGCAAAATGCCGGCGCCTAGCGCGCTGCCGATGGAAAAGCCCAGGTACATGGTCGAGGTGTTGAGCGACAACGCGACCGGTGCTTGCAGCGCCGGCCCCACGGCGATCAACTTGGCCATCTGCGCCGGGAAAAATGCCCATACGCTAAAGCCCCATACCGCGACGGCCAGCATCACCGGCCATTGCGCCGTGCCTGGCGCGAGCAGCGTGGCCCCCGCCATCAGCCAGAACGAGGCCGCCAGCAAAACCAGCGCGGCCCGCACCACGCGGTTGGCGCCAAGACGGTCGTTGAGCACGCCGCCGGTCAACACCCCGAGGGCGGCGAACACGCCCCACAGCGTCACGGTCGCGCCGATGCCGGTTTCGCCCAAGCCCAGTACGGCGCTCAGATAAGGGGCGATATACGGATAGCTGGTGTACGCGCCAATGGCCCAGAACAGGGTGACCGCCAGCAAGCGCCGCACCTGCGGCTGCTTGATCACGCCGATGCGCTCGGCGATGGTGGCAACCGGAGGCAGGCCGCCGCCATGGCGCGGCACGCCGGCCAGGATGCCGGCGAAGGCGACCGCGCCCATGAACGCCACCGCCAGGAAGGTCGCCTGCCATCCCCAGGCGTGGCCGACCACCGCGCCCAGCGGCAAGCCCAGCGCGATGGCGATGGTCATGCCGCCGCTGACGATCGCCAGCGCCCGGCCGCGCCGCTCGGCGCCGGCCAGCGCGCCTGCGAGCGCATTGGCGTTGGGCACATACAGGCCGGCCGCGACCGCCATCAATACCCGCGATACAAGCAAGCTGTTGAAGCCGGTCGCGAAGGCCGCCGCCAGGTTGGCGGCGGTGAAGACGCCTATCGCCAGCAGCAGCGTATCGCGCCGGTTGAGGCGCCCGCTCATCAGCGTGGTGACCGGAGAACTGAGCGCAAGCGCCAGCGTGAACACCACCACCAGCGTGGCGACGGCGGAGACGCTCATGCCGAAATCGGCGGCCATCTTCGGCAGCAGCGGCGCGATCATGAAGCCTTCGGTACCGATGGCGAAGGTACCCAGCGCGAAAAACAGCGCCGGATACAGGGTGCCGCCCGGCCCGGCAGTGACGCCCGGCGCGGTGGCGGTGTGAGGGGAGGACGTGTTGGACATGGCCAGATTCCTGGAGTAAGGCGCGGCCGCCATCAGGCGGCCGCGCCAGGTGGTCAGACCGGGATGGGATTGACCGTCATTTCGGTGTTGAAACCGTTGAACAGGGCGTACTCGCCAGGTCCGGGATTGGCGCGGAAACCCTGGATCGCGGCGACGACGACTTCCTCGCCGTCCTGTGCCAGCCCTGCCATGGTTTCGGCGATAAAGGCGTCGAGCGGCATGGCGCGCGGGTCGCCACTCTTTTTGATCAGGTCGGTATCGACCCACGGTGGGGCGATTTCCTGCACTTTCACGCTGGTGTCGCGCAACATGAAGCGCTGCGACATGGCGTAGGAATGCAAGGCGGCCTTGGTTGCCGAATAGACCGCCGTCGCCGCCAGCGGTACAAAGGCCAGCACCGAGGTGTTATGAATGATGGTGGCCTGCGGCTGGCGCTTCAGGTGCTCGATCAGCGCCGAGGTCAGGCGGATCGGACCCAGCAGGTTGGTGTCGACCAGGGTGCGCGTCAGGGTATCGTCCAGTACGCCGGCGGCATCGTCGAACGGCATGATGCCGGCGTTGTTGATCAGCACGTTGAGCGACGGATAACGCGCCATCAGCGTCTGCGCCGCGGCGTCGATGCTGGCCGGATCGGCCACGTCCAGCTCGATCGCTTCCATGCCGGGATTGGCGGCCACTACCTGGTCCAGCAAGGCCTTGCGGCGCCCGCCAATAATCACCTTGTTGCCGCGTTGATGGAAGGCTTCCGCCAGGCCGCGGCCGATGCCCGATGCGCCGCCGGTAATGAAGATGGTGTTGTGAGTCAGTTTCATGCTGTGTCCTTGTTCAGTGGAATTGGTGGGGATCAGACGGCGGCGTAGCGCGGCGCCGGGGTATTGGTCGACAAGTGCGGCGCCAGGGCCTTGCGGGCGCCTTCATAGACGTCCCAGTGCGCGACGTCCTGCAGCGATGGAATCGTGACCAGCTCGCCGCGTTCGAAGCCGACCAGCGCCGAGCGCACCAGGTCTTCCGCACGCATGACGATGTTGGCCGGCAAATGTTCCAGCGGCAGGCCGCCGGTGGCCCAGAAATCGGTGGCGGTGGCGCCGGGCAGCACGGCCTGCACGCGGATGCCCTTGCCGGCCAGCTCGTGGTGCAGCGACTGGCTGAACGCCAGCACGAACGCCTTGCTGCCGCCATACACGCCATTGAGCACTTCCGGTGCGATCGCCACGATCGACGAAATATTGATGATGCCGCCCTTGCCGCGCGCCACGAAGCCGGGCATGGCGGCATAGGCCAGGCGGGTCAGCGCGGTAACGTTCAGGGCGATCATCTGCTCCATGCGCTCGACATCGCTGTCGAGCAGCGGCGTGTGCGTGCCGACGCCCGCATTGTTGACCAGCAAGGTGATGCTGGCGTCGTCGCGCAGCTTGGCCTCGACGATGGCGCGCTGTGCGGGATCGGCCAGGTCGGCAGCCAGCACCTCGACCGTGCGGCGGGTGGCGGTGGTGATGCGCGCGGCCAGCGCATCGAGGCGGGCGCGGTCGCGTGCCACCAGGATCAGGTCGTAGCCTTTGTGCGCCAGTTGCTCTGCGTAGAGCGCGCCGATGCCGGAAGAAGCGCCGGTAATCAGCGCCGTGCCCTGGTATGTCTGCGTCATGATGAAGCTCCTTGAGATGGTCAGCAAGATTGCGTGAAGACATGGTAGGCCCGCATCGCGATGGCGCAAATGACGTAGATGGACATGATTTAGGACATGCCTGGCGTAATGCCCGCTGCGGCCTGGCAGCGGCCTGTGGCAGCGCCAGAAAATAATTGCAAAATAGTTTTGTATTTCCCGGGGCCACCCTCGTTGTGGGAGGGTACATGCAATAAAGCATGCCAATTCCCAGGGAGTACAGAATGCATACAGCACCGCAAACCACGGCAACATCCACCCCGGCCGCACGGGGCCGCATCCTCGCCTACCAGCCCAGCGGCCAGGGTTCCGTCAGCGTCGCCGGCGTGCAATACCCGTTCGACGTCGCCAGCCACTGGCGCTCCGACACGGCGCCCGCCATCAATGCCGCGGTCGACGTGCGTTTCAATGATGCCGGCGCTGTCGACAGCCTGATCTTCGTCCCGGCGCAGCAGATCACCCAGGAAGAAATGGCTGCCGCCGCCAAGCTGGCGCGCGAGAAAGGCCAGCAGGTGTGGGGCAATGCCGTCTCGATCCTGGGCGTGAAAGCGCTGGGCGCGATCGGCGTGCTGGTGGCCGGCGCGTTTGTCTTCAACACCATCAATATCCGGCTGTTCGCCACCGTCTCGCGCTCCTACTGGCAACTGCTGGGCCTGTCCGCCGACAGCCTGGAAGGCTTTGCCCGCGGCGGTGGCGGTGGTTTTACCTCGGCACAATTTTTCTTCCTGCTGGCGATCGCCGCCTGCTTCGCCACCATGGCCAGCAGCCAGCCGAAAGCGGCGCTGGGCAAGTGCGCGCCGCTGCTGTTTATCGTCGTCCACACCGGCATGCTGTACATCAAGATCAAGGGCGCCATCAGCGAGGCGGGCGACGCCATGACTGGCATTGCCGGTGCACGTGCCGCCAGCATGGCGCAGCAGATGGCCAGCGAAATGCTGGGCCAAGTGTGGCAGGGCATGTCGTTCGGCATCGGTTTTTACCTGGTGCTGGCGTCGAGCATCGTGCTGGCCGCTTACGGCTACGGCGAATACAAGCGCAAAAGCATCGTCTGATCCCCTCTTCTTCCATTCCACTTTACAAGGACCACATCATGAAACGCACCCTGCCAGCCCTGTTCGCCATCGCCCTGATCCTGTCCGCCTGCGGCAAGAAAGAATCCGATACCGCCACGCCCAACGCTTCGGCGCCTGGCCCCGTGGCCACCAGCACCGCCGACCTGGCCGCCAAGGCGCAAGTGAAAGCGGCCGCCGCCAGCCTGCCGCAAGCCGACCCGGCCACGCCAAGCGCCAGCTATGTCGACATCACCAGCGGCAACCAGCTGATGTACAGCTACATCGCCCTGTCCGGCGTGCCGCCCGACTACGCGGCCGTGGCGCAGCGCATCTCGCGTGAATACACGAGCACCGACGACGCCTTCCGCAAGCAGGAAGTGCTCGACGCCATCAAGCCGCAGATCGACGCCAAGGTCAGCGAAGCGAAGACCCGCCGCTACCTGCGCTACCAGATCAACGGCCAGGGCGCGCTGTCGCCGTACGCGATGGACAAGGGCGCCTTCCCGGCCAAGTTCGCCGAAGCCGGCACCTATTACTACATGTACGACAATGGCGACTACAAGCTGGGCTTTACGAATGGCGATGGCTACAGCCTGCTGAAGGTGGACCAGGAAGCGGCGCGCAAGATCGAGGCGGCGCGCAGCAGCTACAAGAATTTCGCCATCATCGTGTATGCCTACGCCCAGGAAGCGGACATGTCGGCGCGCCAGGTCAAGGCGCAGATCGTCAAGGTGGCGATCAAGCTGAACGGCGAAGAAATTCCCGTCAGCGCTGCCATCTAAAAGCGCGCTCGGTTACACTGTTCGCCACACTCAACTGAAATGCGAGACATGGGCGAACAGACACCGGCGGAACAACAACTGGCCAAGGGCCGTCAACTGCACCAGCAGGGCAAGCTGATCGAGGCGATCAACGCTTACCAGGCGGCCTACAAGGCGCAACCGGCGCTGGCCGAAGCCCAGCATTTCCAGGGCCTGGCGATGCTGGAACTGGGCCAGCCGGCAATGGGGCTGGGCTTGCTGAAACTGTCGCTCAAGCAGCAGCCCGGCAATGCCCTGTTCCACCACAACCTGGGCAATGTGATGCGCGGCAACGACAACGACGCGGCGCTGGCCAGCTACGCCCAGGCCGCCCAACTGGCGCCGCAGGAACACGATTACGCGATAGTCCATGCCGAGCTGCTGCTGGCGAAACAGCGGTTGCCGGAAACCATAGCGGAGCTGGAACGGGCGCGCGCCCTGCGCCCGGAGCGCTGGCAAACCCTGCAGGGCCTGGCCGAGCTGTACTACCGCAGCGGCCAGCGCGAATTGGCACTTGACCGCTACGAGCAGGCGCTGGCGCTGCACCCGGCGCTGGCGCAGGTGTGCAAGGTCGGCTTTGCCAGCCCGAATCCGGACCAGCCGGAACGCTTGAGCCAGCTGGACGTCACGGATGACTTGCACGACTTTGTGCGCGAAACGGATCTGCACATCATCGACGATTTCCTGCCCGACCCCGCCGCCTGGCGCACCCAGGCTTTGGCGCTGCCGTTCGAACAGCAGCGCTATGCGGGGCAGAATTATCCGGGCAGCCAGACCGACGGCCAGCCCTGCCAGGCCATCATGGAGCGCATCGCCACCGCGCTGGGCCGCGAGATCCGCTTTATTTCACCGGACAACGGTTCCTACCGCCTCAGCTATGCCGACGCGATGGCGCGCACCGACATCCATGTCGACAATGAAACAGGCGGCAACTTCAATTTTTATGCGGGCGTGCTGTACCTGAATCCGCCCGGGCAGTGCCAGGGCGGCACCACCTTCTGGCGCCACCAGCCCAGCGGCTGGTACCGCAGATTGCCCGAAGCCCAGGTAAAGGCGGGCGGCTACGCCAGCTTCAAGGATTTCCAGAAGCGCTGGCTGCCAAACAGCACCGTGCAAAAATTCAATGACCTGCAGGAACGGCGCGACAGCTGGCAGGCCCTGCTGGAAGTGACGATGCGCCACAACCGGCTGATCGTGTACAAGGGCCATTATTTCCATTCGCTCAGCAATGTGTTTGGCGACACGCCCGAGAATGGCCGGCTGGTGCAGTTATTCTTTTTTGAGGTGCCCGACTAATACATGTCCTTGGCCGCCGCCAGCACCGCATTGAGCAGCATGTCGGCACCCGGCGACAGCAGATGGTCGCGCTGGCGGATGATGCCGAAGGCGTCCATCTTGCAGGGCAGGTCGATCGGCAAAATGCTCAGCACGTTCAGCGACTGGTAGTAGTGCGCCACCTCGGTCGGCATCACGTGCAGCGAATCGGTTTGCTGCAGCAAGGACGTAATCAACAGCAAGGCGGTGGTGTCGACCGTGTTGACCGGCGGCTCCAGGCCGGCGCGGCGGAACATCATGTCGCAGCGGTGGCGCAGGATGCTGCCTTGCGGCGGCAAGATCCACGGATGGGTCGAGATATCCTTCAACTGCAAATTCTTGCGCGCCATCAGCGGATGGCCGTTGCGCGCCACCACGCTGGCCGGCTCTTCCGTCAATTCCTCGTAGACCAGGCCGGAACTGCCCTCTTTTTCCAGGATGCGCCCGATCATGAAATCGAGCTTGCCATGCTGCAGCATGTCCATCAGGGTATTGCTGTGTTCCACATGCACGCCGATGCGCATCAGCGGCGCCTGCTGCTTGATGCGGGCGATCGCGCGCGGCAGCAGGGCCATGGCGGGCGTCATGATGATGCCCACCTCGACCTGGCCCGTCAGGCCCGACTTCAGGGCGACGATATCGTCATGCGCCAGCGACAGGCTGGTCAGCGCCATGCGCGCGTGGCGTATCATGGTTTCGCCAAAGATGGTCGGCTCCATGCCGCGCGGCAGCCGGTCGAACAGGCGCACGTCGAGCATCTCTTCCAGATCCTTGATCTGCTTGGACGCGGCCGGTTGGGTCATGTGCAGTTCTTCGGCCGCGCGATGGATATTGCGCTGCTCGTCAAGGGCGATCAGGAGCAGCAATTGCCGCGTCTTCAGGCGGGCTCGCAAGAACCAGTTGGGGTTGAGAGTATCCATGAATAAATCATATCATGATCGATATCGGAAATTATTCGATATCGATATTATAGATATCGCTATGTCTCCTGTACGGTCAAAAAAAAGCCACCGGCGCTAACGCCGATGGCCGTGTTCCACTAGCTGCTGGGTCAGACGGTTTTCTTCTGCCCCATCGCCATCAAACGCTGCACCACGCAAAACACGAACAGCAGGCCGCCGATGACGATCTTGGTCCACCACGAGCTGAGCGTGCCGTCGAAGGCGATCAGGGTCTGGATGGTGCCCAGCACCAGCACGCCGGACAAGGCGCCGGCCACATAGCCGTAGCCGCCGCTGAGCAAGGTGCCGCCGATGACGACGGCGGCGATCGCGTCCAGTTCCGTGCCCTGCGCATGCAAGCCGTAGCCGGACAGCATGTAGAAGGAAAACAGCACGCCGCCGAGCGAGGCGCAAAAACCGCTGAAAGCATAGATCAGCACCTTGGTGCGGCCGACCGGCAAGCCCATCATCAGCGCCGACTGTTCATTGCCGCCGATAGCATACACGGCGCGGCCGAACGGCGTGGCGTGCGCCAGCCACACCGCCACCAGCAGGGTGATCACCGCGATCACCACGCCCGGCGAGACAAAGCCGCCGAGGAACTGCAGCTGGGTTTGCGACATGGCCACGTACAGCGGATCGTCGATGGTGATCGAATTGATGCTGATCAGGTAGCACAGGCCGCGCGCCAGAAACATGCCGGCCAGGGTGACGATGAACGGCTGCAGCTTGAAGTAGTGGATAAAGGCGCCCATGCTGGCGCCAAACACGCAGCCCAGCGCCAGCACGGTGACGATCACCAGCAGTGGCGGCCAGTGCGCCACCTGCAGCAGCCAGGCGGCGATCATGGTCGACAGCGCCAGCACCGAGCCGACCGACAGGTCGATGCCACCCGAGACGATCACGAAGGTCATGCCAACGGCGATCACCAGCAGAAAGGCGTTATCGATCAGCAAGTTGAAAATGACTTGCGTCGACAGCAGGCCAGGATACATCGCGCCGCCCAGGCCCAGCATCACCACCAGCAGCAGCACGGTGACGAGCGAGGTGAAATAAGGGGTATGCAGCAAGCCCTTCATGCTTTCCTCCGTTGCAGCAATTGCTTGAATTCCGACGATTGCGACATGCAGACGAGGAACACGACCACCGATTTGACCACCATGTTCACTTCCGGCGGCACGCCCAGCGAGTAGATGGTGTAGGTGAGCGTTTGGATGATCAGCGCGCCGATCATGCTGCCCACCAGGCTGAACTTGCCGCCGGCCAGCGAGGTGCCGCCCAGGGTGACGGCCAGGATGGCGTCCAGTTCCAGCATCAGGCCGGCGTTATTGGCGTCGGCGCTCTTGATGTTGGAACTGATCATCAGGCCCGACAATCCCGCGCAGGCGGCGCAGAAGACGTAGACGAAAAAGATCAGCGTGGCGGTCCGGATGCCGGCCAGGCGCGCGGCCACCGGATTGATGCCGACCGCCTGGATGAACAGGCCCAGCGCCGTCTTTTTCATCAGCAAGGCGGTAATGAAGAACACCGCCGCCACCAGGAACAGGGAAAACGGCAGGCCGAACAGATAGCCGCTGCCGATAAAGAAAAACGGCTTGTAGTAGACCGTGACGATCTGGCCGTCCGTCAACAACTGGGCCAGGCCGCGCCCCGCCACCATCAGGATCAAGGTGGCGACGATCGGCTGCAGGCCCAGGCCGGCCACCAGCACGCCGTTCCAGGCGCCGCACAGCAAGGCTGCGCCCAAGGCCGCGGCCAGCGCCCAGCCCATCGGCATATTGCTCACGTAGGTGGGCACGCCGTTGTCCATCACCATGGTGCCGCCGATCAGCATGGCGGCCACGGTGCCGGACAGGGCCACCACGGCACCGACGGAAATGTCGATGCCGCGCGTGGCGATCACCAGGGTCATGCCCAGCGCCGCCAGCATCAGGGGCGCGGCGCGATTGATGATGTCGATCACGCTGCCATATAAATGGCCGTCGCGCACTTCGAGGTGGAAAAAGCCGGGGATGGTGAAAAACGCCACCAGCAGCAGTAACACCAGCGCGCCCACCGGGCGCCCTAGCGGATGCGTCAATATAGTATGCAAAACGGAACCATCCGAGGTGGTGGCCGGACGCGCGGCGCCGGCCGGTGTGGAAATGCTCATGCCGCTTCTCCCGCAACATGGGCGTCGCCGGCGATCACTTGCAGCACCGTGGTGTCGTCGAGTTCGCCACGCGCATATTCGCCGCAGGCCTTGCGGTCGCGCATGACGACGATGCGGTCGCTGCAGCGCAGCACCTCGGGCAGCTCGGACGAGATGAACAGGATGGCCATGCCTTTGCGGCACAGCTTGGTCACATAGCTCATGATTTCCTGCTTGGCGCGCACGTCGATGCCGCGCGTCGGTTCGTCCAGGATCAGCATGGTCGGATTGGTCACCAGCCAGCGCGCCAGCAAGGCTTTCTGCTGGTTGCCGCCCGACAAACTGCCGATCGGCGTTTCGATGCTGGCCGTCTTGATGCCCAGCGCCTTGACATATTCATCGGCCAGCGCCTGCTGGCGCTTGAATGGAATCGCGCGCAGCAAGCCCGTGCGTGCCTGCAAGGCCAGGATAATGTTTTCGCGCACCGACAGCGACAAAATGGCGCCCTCGTGCTTGCGGTCTTCCGAACAGAAACCGATGTCGGCGGCAATCGCGTCGCGCGGCACGGCAAAGTTCTTTGCCTTGCCCTTGATGCGGATGCTACCCGTATCGGCCTTGTCGGCGCCAAACAGCAGGCGCGCCAGTTCGGTACGGCCCGAGCCCAGCAAACCGGCCAGGCCCAGCAGTTCGCCCTGGCGGATATGGAAATCCATCGGCGCCAGCGCACCCTTGCGGCCCAAACCTTGCGCTTCGACCACGTTGGCCCCGAAAACGGCGGCGCCGTCGTGCAGCGGTTCGTCGGCCAGCGCCTGCGTGTCGGCCGCCACGCCGATCATTTTATTCACCAGCGCCAGGCGCGACAGCTCGCTGCACGGGTATTCGCCTTCGCGCTCGCCGTTGCGCATCACCGTGATGCGGTCGGAAATGGCGTAGGTCTGGTCGAGGAAGTGGGTCACGAACAGAATCGCCATGCCCTGCTCGCGCAGCCGGCGCAGTACCGAGAACAGCAGGTTGACTTCCGCTTCATCCAGGCTGGAGGTCGGTTCGTCGAGGATCAGCACGCGCGCCGAAATATTCAGGGCGCGCGAAATGGCCACCATCTGCTGGATTGCCAGCGGATAAGCGGACAATTGCGCCGTGACATCGATATCGATCTGCAACTGCTGAAGCAAGGCACGCGCCTGCTGCTGCATCGAACGCCAGTCGATGGCGCCGAAGCGGCGCGGATAGCGGCCGATAAAGATGTTTTCCGCCACCGACAGATTCGGGCACAGATTGACTTCCTGATACACGGTGCTGATGCCCAGCGCCTGGGCGTCCGAGGTCGAGGCCGGCGCGATGGGTTTGCCATCGAGCATAATCTCGCCGCTGTCGGGCGTGTACACGCCCGTCAGCACCTTGATCAGGGTCGACTTCCCGGCGCCGTTCTGCCCCATCAAGGTATGCACTTCGCCCGGATACAGGCGCAGTGCGACATTGCTGAGGGCTTTGACGCCGGGAAATGACTTGCTGATGCCGCGCAGTTCCAGCAACGGCACTGGCGCGGCGTCATGATTCACTTGCGTATTCATCGGCAAGCTTAGTATTTACGGTTAGGAAATTCCTTGGCGGCCACCTCGGCTGGGAACACGCCTTCCACCGTCGTGATGCGTTTCGGCACCGGTTTGCCGGCCACCACATCGCGCGCGATCGACATCAGTTGCGGGCCCAGCAGCGGGCTGCACTCGACGGTCACGTTCAGCTTGCCGGCGATCATGGCCTCGAACGCGCCTTTGACGCCGTCGATCGAGATGATGATGATGTCCTTGCCCGGTTTCATGCCCGCTTCTTCGATGGCCTGGATGGCGCCGATGGCCATGTCGTCATTGTGCGCGTACAGCACGTTGATTTTCTTGCCTTCGGCCTTCAGGAACGCTTCCATCACTTCCTTGCCCTTGGCGCGGGTAAAGTCGCCGGTTTGCGAACGGATGATTTTCAGCTTCGGATTCTTGCCGATGACTTCCTGGAAGCCTTCCTTGCGGTCGATCGCCGGTGCCGAACCGACCGTGCCTTGCAGCTCGACGATATTGAGCGGGGTGTCCGGATTTTTCTTCGCGTATTCCATCAGCCACTGGCCGGCGCGGCGGCCTTCTTCCACGAAGTCCGAACCGATGAAGGTCACGTACAGCGACTTGTCGGTGACGTTGACGGCGCGGTCGGTCAGGATGACGGGGATCTTGGCGGCCTTGGCTTCACGCAGCACCGTATCCCAGCCCGATTCCACCACCGGCGAGAAGGCGATCACGTCGACTTTCTGGGCGATGAACGAGCGCAGGGCCTTGACCTGGTTTTCCTGTTTTTGCTGGGCATCGGCAAATTTCAGGGTGACGCCATCTTTCTTGGCCGCATCCTTGATCGACACGGTATTGGCGGTACGCCATTCGCTTTCGGCACCCACTTGCGAGAAACCCATCACCAGCGGCTTGGCGGCAAAGGCGGATGTCGTGCTGGACAGGGCGAGCAGGATGGCGCTGGCGAGCAGTGTGCGGCGTGTCAATTTCATTGTAGTCTCCATTTTTATCGGAATACCGGCAAGACGGGATGCCTGGCCGGGCGTTTTTTTATGAACCCATGGTAGGAGAAAGCCACATAGCCATCCAATCAATTCTTTTTCACAGGTGATATCAATTTATATATCGGTATCAAAAATGCATGGGCCTTGCATAGCCAAACAAAAAAAAGCTCCTGCGGCGAGAGGCCGGCAGGAGCGAACGTTTGCTGCGGGGGATTTGAAAAGAAATTACACCCAGCCGGCGTCGACGATGAATTCCTGTGACGAGCACATGGCGCCATCGTCCGAGGCGAGGAACAGCACCATGGCCGAGATATCCTGCGGCATCAGCTTGCTGGGCAGGCACTGGTTTTTCTTGATCTCCAGCTCGGCCGCGTCGTCGACCCACAGGTCGATCTGGCGCTGCGTCATGACCCAGCCCGGCGTGACGGTATTGACGCGAATGTTATGCGCGCCATAGTCGCGCGCCAGGCCTCGCGTCAGCCCCACCACGGCCGCCTTGGTGGTGGCGTAGACGGGATAGCCGCCCGACTTCATGTGCCAGGAAATCGAGCTGACATTGATAATGGAACCGCCACCGCAGCGTTTCATGCCCTCGAGCACGGCCTGGCAGGTGAAGAACATGGGTCGCTGGTTGATCGCGATGCGCTCGTTCCAGTATTCCACGGTCACGTCTTCGGCCTGGTGGCGCTGGTCGTTGGCGGCATTGTTGACCAGCACGTCGAAGTCGCCGATCTCGGCCACGAAGCCGGCCATGACGGCCTGCAAGGCGGGGATATCGGTGATATCGCAATGGCGGAACAACGGCGCGGGCAAACCAGCCTGCGCCAGGCGCCGGCACAGCGCCTCGCTGGCGTCACGGGCGATATCGACAAACGCCACCTGCGCACCCTGGGCGGCAAACTCCTCCACCATCGATTCGCCGATGCCGCTGCCGCCACCCGTAATGAATACGCGCTTGCCGCGCAGGCTGTCATACCTTGCCAACTGCTTCATCTGTTCTCCGCTGTGCTGCTTGTTTGGATATTGCTGGCAATGTCGGATTACGCGTTCCGCTAATCCGACCTACGCTGTGCTGAATTTTTCCGGTGATGTCGGATTACGCCTTCGGCTAATCCGACCTACGTGTTTAGACATCGTAGGTCGGGTTAGCCCGCAGGGCGTAACCCGACAACAGCGTTACTCTTTACCAAGGACACCGTCTTTACGGCGCCAGATACCCAGCGGATTGCCGTCACGCAGCGATTCCGGCAGCAGGTCCTGCAGCAGGTTCTGGTACGACACCGGACGCAGGAAGCGGTTGATCGCCGCTGTGCCGACCGAGGTGCTGCGACCGTCCGAGGTGGCCGGGAACGGGCCGCCGTGGACCATCGCCGTGGACACTTCCACGCCGGTCGGGAAACCGTTGGCCAGGATGCGGCCGACGCGGCGTTCCAGCGCTGGCAGCAGCCGGCGTGCGTCTTCCAGGTCGCCCTGGTCCATTTGCAGGGTGGCCGTCAACTGGCCTTCCAGGCTTTCCGTGATTTCCACCAGTTGCGCGATATCGCGGCAGGCCACCAGCAAGGAGACCGGGCCGAACACTTCGTCGCGCAGGTCGTGCTTGGCCAGGAAGGCCTCGCCCGAGGTGACGAACAGGGCGGCGGCGCCCTTGCCTTCTTCGCCGGTGTTTTGCAGCAGCGGTTTCACGTCGGCGTGCTGCGCCAGGTTGGCCACGCCCTTGACGTAGCTGCTGGCGATGCCGGCCGTCAGCATGGTGGCGGCCGGGCTTGGGGCCAGCGCTTCGGCGGCGGCGGCCGCAAAGGCGGTAAATTCAGGCCCTTCCAGGCCCAGCACCAGGCCGGGATTGGTGCAGAACTGGCCCACGCCCATCGTCAGCGAACCGGCAAAGCCGGCGGCGATCGCGGCGCCACGGGCGGCCAGCGCCTGCGGCAACACGAATACCGGGTTGATGCTGCTCATTTCGGCGTAGACAGGAATCGGTTGCGGACGTGCAGCCGCCACTTTCATCAGCGCCAGGCCGCCGGCGCGCGAACCGGTGAAACCAACCGCCTGGATGGCCGGATGGGCCACCAGGTCCTGGCCGATGTCGTTGCCGATACCGGTCAGCAAGGAAAATACGCCGGCTGGCAGCTTGGCGATTTCAACCGCCTTGACGATGGCGCGCGCCACCAGTTCCGAGGTGCCAGGGTGGGCCGGGTGGGCTTTCAGCACCACCGGGCAACCGGCGGCCAGGGCCGAGGCGGTATCGCCACCGGCGACCGAGAAAGCCAATGGGAAGTTGCTGGCGCCAAACACGGCCACCGGGCCCAGGCCGATCATGCGCAGGCGCAGGTCAGGCCGTGGCGGGGTGCGTTCCGGCAGGGCGCTGTCGATGCGGGCGTCGGTCCAGGAACCTTCGCGCAGCAGGCCGGCGAACAGTTTCAATTGGCCCACGGTACGGCCACGTTCGCCTTCCAGGCGCACGCGCGGCAGGCCGCTTTCGGTCATGGCGCGCACGATCAGCTCGTCGCCGATGGCCAGGATCTGCTCGGCGATGGTGTCGAGGAAGTCGGCGCGCTCGGCGTCGGTGGTGGCGCGGTAGGTGTCGAACGCGGCTTCGGCCAGGCGGCAGGCCTGGTCGATCTGGGCCGCGTCGGCGGTCTGGAACGATGGCGCGATATGCGCGCGGGCGGCCGGATCCCACGCTTCGAATGCAGCGCCGGTACCTTGGACGGCAACGCCGCCGATCAGGGCTTCGCCCGTGATATTGAAACTCATAATGTGCTCACTTTCGCAAATTCGGTAGGGAAGATTTCGAGGCGGTTCGACAGCGCGGGGCCAAAGGCCGGCGCCTCGACTTCAAACGTTTCGCCCGGCGCAACAGTCACGCCATCGGCAAAGCTCAGGGTGGCCGTGCCGAAGAAGTGTACATGCACATCGCCGGGGCGCTTGAACAGTGGGTATTTGAAATGGTGGTGTTCCAGGTTGGCGATGGTGTGCGACATATTGGTTTCGCCACTGACAAACGCCTTTTCCCAGCGCACCTTGCCGGACGCATCGAGCACGCGCGAGGTGCCGTCGATATGCTCGGGCAAGTCGCCCACCAGCAGGGCCGGGCCGACGCTGCACATGCGCAGTTTCGAGTGCGCCAGGTACAGATAGTTCTGGCGTTCGGTGACGTGGTCCGAAAATTCATTGCCGATCGCATAGCCAACGCGGTACGGCTGGCCGTCGTCGCCGATCACGTACAGGCCGGCGATTTCCGGCTCTTCGCCACCGTCGAGCGCAAAGTCGGGCATGCCCAGCGGCTGGCCGCCGGCGCGCACGATCGAGCCGTCGCCCTTGTAGAACCATTCCGGCTGGGCGCCGGCGGTGCCTGCGGCAGGCTTGCCGCCTTCGACGCCCATGCGGAACATTTTCATCGAGTCGCTCAGAGATTCGGCGTCGCCGCCGATTTTCTTGTGCATGGCGTCACGCGCGCCGGCGCTGCCAAGGTGAGTCAGGCCGGTGCCGGTCACGTAGCAGTGCGCTTCGTCGGCGTGGTCCAGCGGTGGCAGGATGCGGCCGGCGGCGGCGATGGCCGCGTAGGAAGCAGTCGCGCTGCCGAGCTTGGCGTTGACCAGCGCGGCCAGGCCGGTTTTGCTACGGATGGCGTCTTGCGCCAGCGCATAGGTGCTGTCGTAGCCGTCGATGATGGTGACGACGTCGTCTTGCAGCAGGCCAACCTGGCGGCCACCGTTTTCGTTCTTGAATTGAATCAGCAACATGTCAATGTCTCTCGCTTAGTGTGAATGGCGTGGCACGGCCGAACCGCGCGGGCCGACCAGGAAGTCGAAGTCGCAGCCTTCATCGGCCTGCAGCACGTGTTCGATGTACAGCTGCTGGTAGCCGGTCTTCGGACCCGGCGCGCTGCCGCGCACACGCACTGCCTGGCGGGCCGCCATTTCTTCGTCGGTGATGTCCAGGTTCAGCAGGCCACCGGCGCAGTCGAGCGTGATCCAGTCGCCGTCCTGCACGATGCCCAGCGGGCCGCCGGCCATCGCTTCAGGCGCCACGTGCAGCACCACGGTGCCGTAGGCAGTACCGCTCATGCGCGCGTCGGAAATACGCACCATGTCCTTCACGCCGGCTGCCAGCAGCTTCGGTGGCAGGCCCATGTTGCCCACTTCGGCCATGCCGGGATAGCCTTTCGGGCCGCAGTTCTTCATCACCAGCACCGAGTCCTTGTCCACTTCCAGGTTCGGATCCATGATGCGCGACTTGTAGTGCTCGAAGTCTTCGAACACCACGGCCTTGCCGCGGTGCTGCATCAGCGCCGGCGTGGCGGCCGATGGTTTGAGCACCGCGCCGCGTGGCGCCAGGTTGCCGCGCAGAATGCAGATGCCGCCGTCCTTCAGCAATGGATTGTCCAGGGTGCGCACCACTTCGTCGTCGTAGATCGGCGCGTCCTTGCAGTTTTCCCACAGCGACTTGCCGTTGACGGTCAGCGCGTCCGGGTTGGGCAGCAGATTGCCGTCGCCCATGCGGCGGATTACGGCCGGCAAGCCGCCCGCGTAATAAAACTCTTCCATCAGGAAGCGGCCCGATGGCAGCAGGTCGACGATGGTCGGCATGCCACGGCCCACGCGGGTCCAGTCTTCCAGTTCCAGGTCGACGCCGATACGGCCGGCAATCGCCTTCAGGTGGATCACGGCATTGGTCGAACCGCCAATGGCGGCGTTGACGCGAATCGCGTTCTCAAAATTTTCCTTGGTCAGGATTTTCGACAGTTTCAGGTCTTCGCGCACCATTTCGACGATGCGGATGCCCGACATATGCGCCAGCACATAGCGGCGCGCGTCGACTGCGGGAATCGCCGCATTGTGCGGCAGCGAGGTGCCTAGGGATTCGGCCATGCAGGCCATGGTCGAGGCCGTACCCATGGTGTTGCAGGTACCGGCCGAACGCGAGTGGCCCGCTTCGGCGGCCAAAAATTCGTGCATCGAAATTTCGCCGCCCTTGACCTGCTCGTGCAACTGCCATACGGCCGTGCCGGAACCGATGTTCTTGCCGTTCAGTTTGCCGTTCAGCATCGGGCCGCCGGTTACGACGATGGTCGGAATGTCGACCGAAGCGGCGCCCATCAGCAGCGCCGGCGTCGTCTTGTCGCAGCCGACCAGCAGCACCACGCCGTCCATCGGATTGCCGCGGATCGATTCTTCGACGTCGATCGAAGCCAGGTTACGCGTCAGCATGGCGGTCGGGCGCAGGTTCGATTCACCGTTCGAAAACACCGGGAATTCGACCGGAAAACCGCCCGCCTCCAGGATGCCGCGCTTGACGTGCTCGGCCAGCTTGCGGAAGTGCGCATTGCAAGGCGTCAGTTCGGACCAGGTGTTGCAGATGCCGATAATCGGTTTGCCCTGGAATTCATGGTCGGGAATGCCCTGGTTTTTCATCCAGCTGCGATACATGAAACCGTTCTTGTCCTGCGAGCCAAACCACTCGGCCGAGCGCAGTGTTACCTTCTTTTTTGTGTCAGACATGCCATTCTCCTGGTTGTGCCATGCCCGATCACATCAATCGGCCCGGGCAGCGATGTGGCGATACTAAAGAAAGGCGTCATGCCTTTCCAATCAATTTTTATAGCGTTTCGATACCGAAATGAATATCGACAGCGGCAACAATCACGCCCTGCAAGCAGGGTGTGACAGCACGGATGGGAGGGTGGGCTTACTCCGCTGAAAAGCGGTAGACCGTTGTGGTGCGGTATTCCTGGCCCGGCCGCAGGATGCTGTCAGGAAAGTGCGGGTGGTTGGGACTATCGGGAAAATGCTGGGTTTCCAGGCAAAAGGCGCTGCGGTGGCCGTGCGCGCGGCCCTTGCCCGGCTGGCTGCCATCAAGGAAGTTTCCCGAGTAAAACTGCACACCCGGCTCTTCTGTATACACCTGCATCACGCGCCCCGACTGCGGCTCGCGGACAAGCGCCGCCAGGCTCATGCCCTGGCCTGCCTGTTTATTGAGCACAAAGTTATGGTCATAGCCACGCCCGATGGCGATCTGCGGGTGGTCAAAGGCAATCCCGGCGCCGATCGCGGTGGGCGTGCGCAGGTCGAACGGCGTGCCGGCCACGTCGGCCAGTTCGCCGGTGGGGATCGAGCCGGCGTCGACCGGCGTGTAGCGGTCGGCATGGATGACGATCTCGTGCGCCAGCATATCGCCCTGCCCCGCCAGGTTGAAATAGCTGTGGTTGGTAAGATTGACGGGCGTGGCCTGGTCGGTCACGGCGTGGTAGCGCAGACTGAGCGCATTGTCATTGTTCAACTCATACACCACCGACACATCGAGCTTGCCCGGATAGCCGTCTTCGCCGTCCGGGCTGCTGCGCATAAAGGTAATGCCCACCGCCTCGGCCGTTTCAAACGGCACCGCCTGCCATAGCACCTGGTGAAAACCCTGCTCGCCGCCATGCAAATGATTCGGCGCATTGTTGATCGCCAGCTGATAATCCTTGCCATCGAGGCTGAACTGCCCCTTGGCAATCCGGTTGCCAAAGCGCCCGATCACCGCCCCCAGGAAGGCCTTGTTGGCCAAGTAGGGCTCGATATGGTCAAAGCCCAGCACCACATCGGCAAACTTGCCATCGCGGTCCGGCACGTGCAGCTCGCTGATGATGGCGCCCAGGTCGAGCAGCTTGACCTGCATGCCGTGGCGGTTGGTGAGCGTATAAGCGGTGACGGGGGCGCCGTCGGGCAGGGTGCCGAACGGGGTGGAGGTCACGGAAAGAACAGCAGCGTCAGTGTGCATGGAGGTGTCGTCTCGGTCTGGTTTTTATTGGTGGCCGACGCGGTCGCGCGCGTGCCTGCGTTGATCTTAGGGGCTGCAATGGCGGCGCGCCAATCATTTTTTGTGGCGCAGTGATACCCGTTTGGATATGCACGCCGAGGTGCCATCAAACGTGACATCGATTGACATGCCGGACACACTTGTTGATAATGACAATCATTCTCAGATAGGGAGCCATCCGTCAGCAGCCTTCCTGTCATCCCTCCAGCGCCTCACCCCAGCCTGAAAGACCTCCCGTGACGTTATTGAACCGCATCCCCCTGCGCCGCCATCGTCTCTGCCTCGCCCTGCTGAGCGCGCTGGCGGCACCCACGGCCTTCGCCCAGAGCGCCAATGACGACAGCGCCCAGGAAGGCCAGATGCAGGCCGTGGTGGTATCGGCCTCGCGCTCGAACATTGCCGCCGACAAGTCGCCGCAAACGGTGGTCATCATCAGCAAGGCCGAGATCGCCCGCCAGATGGCCATTTCCGGCAATTCCTCGGATGTGCTCAGCAATGTGTTGCCTTCGTACACACCCAGCCGCGGCAAGATGAACGGTTCCGGCGAAACCTTGCGCGGCCGCGCGCCGCTGATCCTGGTCGACGGCGTGCCGCAATCGAACCCGATGCGCCCGACCGGCCGCGAAGCCCACACCATCGATTTTTCAATGGTCGAGCGCATCGAGGTGATCCAGGGCGCCAACGCCATCAATGGCCTGGGCGCCACCGGCGGCACCATCAATATCATCACGCGCCGTCCTGAAAAAGGCAGCCTGAACCAGTCCATCGACGTGCAGGCCACGGCGCCGACGGCCAAGACCGGCTCGGATGTGATGAACTACAAGACCAGCTACCGCCTGGACGGGCGCACGGGACAGATCGAATACCTGCTGGCCGCCTCATATGAAGACCAGGGCCTGTACCTGGACGGCAAGGGCCGTTCCATCGGCACCGACAATACCCAGGGCGACCTGATGGACTCGCGCACCTATGACGTGCTGGCCAAGCTCGGCTATGTGATCGACGACGAACAGCGCATCCAGGCCTCCGTCAACCGCTACAAGATCAAATCGAAGGCCAGCTACCTGGCCGTCGCCGGCGACCGCGCCACCGGCCTGCCCAGCGTGTCGGTCAGGGGCGAGCCACCGGGCATCGCGCCCTGGAACGATGTGTGGACGTCCAGCCTCAGCTACAGCCACGCCAACCTGGCCGGCATGGAACTGTCGGCCATGGTGTTCAACCAGGAATTCGAAGGCCTGTTCGGCGCCGACAATTCGGCCACCTTCCAGGACGCCCGCATCGCCCCGGTCGGCACCCTTTACGACCAGTCGCGCTCGGTTGCCTCCAAATACGGCAGCAAGGTGGGCCTGAGTCGCGACGACCTGCTCAATGGCCGATTGAAGCTGACGGTCGGCTTCGACACCCTGTTCGACAAGGGCAAGCAGGACCTGTACGGCACCGGCCGCACCTACGTGCCCGAGTCCGAATACCGCAACCTGTCGCTGTTTTTGCAGGGCGAATACAAGCTGTTCGACCAGCTGACCCTGCACGCGGGCGTGCGCAAGGAAAAGGCCGACCTGCAGATCGACAGCTACCGCACCCTGGCGCAATATAAAAACGTGCTGGTCACGGGCGGCAAGCTCGACTTCAACGAAACCCTGGTCAATGCCGGCCTGGTCTATACGCCGGTGCAGGCCGTGACCCTGTTCGGCAGCTACTCGGAGGGCTTCGGCATGCCCGATATCGGCCGCGTGCTGCGCTCGATCAATACGGCCGGCCAGAGCATCGCCAACATGCGCAACCTCGAACCCATCCTGACGAAAAGCGTCGAAGTGGGCGCCCGCGTGCACAAGGGAGACTGGGATGGCGAAGCGAGCTATTTCCGCTCCGACTCCGACTTCGGCACGCGCGTGGTGCCGGTCAATGGCGCTTTCATGATGGCGCGCGAAAAAACCCGCATCGAGGGCATGGAGGCGAGCGTCGGCCTGCGCATCACGGCGGCCCAGCGCGCCAAGCTGGCGTATTCGTACACCAAGGGCCGCTATGACAGCGACGAGAACGGCAGCCTGGACGCGCGCCTGGACGGCCTGAACGTGGCGCCGAACCGCCTGATCGCCACCTGGTCGTCCGACTGGAGCGGCGGCATCAAGACCTTCGTGCAAGCCCAGCATGCGTTCAGCCAGACGTTTGACGACCCGGCCAAGGAGTTCAGCGGCTACACCCTGGTCGACGCCACCGCCAGCTACCGCCTGCCCAAGGGCGAGCTGCGCCTGGCGGTATCGAATCTGTTCGACCGCGACTACATCACGTATTACTCGCAAAGCGCGCTGGTCGAACCGAAACGCTATTTCGCCGGCCGCGGACGCACCTTGTCGCTCGGCTACAACCTGCGCTTTTAAATGATCGCCAGCACGACACTGCGCGTGCTCGGCGCCGTCGGCGGCGGCTATGCCGTGACGGCCCTGGCCGTCACCACGGCCGGCGCCGTGCTGGCGCGCCTGGGCATGGCCCGCTCGGATGCGGTGGTGACGGCGGCGATGCTGGGCTTTATCGTCTACCTGCTGCTGTTGCTGTGGGGATTTGCCGTACGCTCGCCGGCCCGGCTGTGGCTGACCCTGGCCGGTAGCGCCGCGCTGCTGATGGCCGTGCGCCATCTGTTCACCTAGAAAAGTAAAGAAGGCATGGACCGCACTTTCAGCAAATCCATGGTCTGGCTGCACAGCTGGGCTGGCGTCATCATGGGCAGCGTGCTGTTCGCCATTTTCTGGATGGGTACGCTCAGTGTCTTCGACGCCGAAATCGACCGCTGGATGATGCCGCAGACGCGCTTGCCGGCAGCCACGCAGCCGGTGGCGCTCGACAACATCGCGCAGGCCGTGCTGCCGTCGGTGCCGGCAGGCGCCAGCCAGTGGCGGGTCGACCTGGCCACGCCGCGCGAACCGGCGCTGAGCTTTTCCTACAAGCTGGGCAAGGAAAGCCACGCCCAGCAGCTCGACCCGGCCAGCATGACGTTCATTCCCGACCAGGGCACGGAAGCGGGCTCGGGTTTTATCTTTCCGTTTCACTACAGCTTGCACCTGGCCTGGTTCGATACCGGCAAATGGCTGGTCGGCCTGGCCGCGATGGCGATGCTGGTGCTGCTAGTGTCGGGCGTGGTGAGCCACAAGAAAATCATCGCCCAGTTCTTTACCTTTCGCCCGCGCAAGCGCTTGCAGCGCAGCGCGCTCGACCTGCACAACCTCAGCGGCCTGGCGGCGCTGCCGTTCCACTTCCTGATCACCTTGTCGGGCCTGGTCATCTTTATCACCATCTATTTTCCGCAAGCCCATGAAGCGGCCTACGGTGGCGGCGGCGAAAAAGCCAGGAGCACCTTCATGGCCGAAGCCTATGGCCGCTACAAGCGCCCCAAGGCCAACCTGCCCGGCACGCTGGCCTCGATCGACGCCATGGCTCAAGTGGCCGAGCGCGAGTGGCATGGCGGCCAGCCGTATTTCGTGCGCGTCTGGCATCCGGGCGACGCCAACAGCTATGTCGAACTGCGCCGCTCCTACGCGAATGACATCACCATGAACCTGGACCAGCTGTTTTTCGACGCCGGCACGGGCGCCCTGCTGCACCGCTTCCAGGCCTCGCCCGTGATGAGCGTGCAGCGCTTCATGTCCGGCCTGCATTTCATCCGCTTCAACCACTGGACCTTGCGCTGGCTGTATTTCCTCGGCGGCCTGTCCGGCTGCGTGCTGATCGCCACCGGCTACCTGTTCTGGCTGGAAGGCCGCCGCGCCCGCCATGCCAAACTGGGCCTGGCCGGCGTGCGCGTGGTCGAAGGCCTGGCGATCGGTAGCGTGACAGGCATTATCCTCGCTACCCTGGCCTTCTTTACCGCCAACCGCCTGCTGCCGCTCGACCTGGCCTGGTCACAGACCGGCTGGCCGCGCGCCACGGTGGAAATGGGCGTGTTCTACCTCGTCTGGAGCGCCACCTTTATCCACGGCTGGCTGCGCGCGCGCCACGCCTGGCGCGACCAGTGCTGGCTGATCGCCGCCCTGGCGCCGCTGGCCGTCACTCTCAACTGGATCACCACCGGTGACCATCCGTGGCACGCCATGGTGGCCGGCCACCATGGCGTGCTTGGCATGGATCTGATGCTGCTCCTGCTGGCGGTCCTGGCCGCCACAGCCGCGCGGCGCCTGGGCAATCTGGAAGGAAAGGTCGTCCATGCTTGAAGCACTGCTGACCCTGACGGCCGCCATGGCCATCTACCTGGCGCTGGCCTTGCTCGCGCTATCGCAGGAGGATCACTGGAGCCGCGCCGGCATGCCGCCGGCAACCAGGCTTGCGCACCGCTGGCGGTACGTGGCCAGCATCGTCCTGATACTGGCCGGCCTGCTTTGCGTGGCGGGCCATGGCGTTGGCTTCGGGCTGATCTTATGGGTCATGCTGGTGGGCGCCGCCATCGTGGCCGTGGCCCTGACGCTGAGCTGGCGGCCGCAGTGGCTGGGTGGTATTGCGCGCGTGGCGGGACGGTTGCAGGCGCACGCCAAATCCTGACGCGGGTCTCTTTGAGTGATCAGGCCCACTCCAGACACAGCGACTCGGCTTGTTCCAGAATCAGCTGCACGACCGCATCTTGTTTGACCGGAGGATATTTATACTTTCGCAGTATGCGCTTGACCAACAGCCGTAGCTTGGCCCGTACGCTGTCACGCACGGCCCAGTCGACGCTGACGTTCTGGCGCAGGCTTTCGGTCAGTTCATGGGCGATTTTCTTGAGGGTCTCGTCGCCTAACTCGCGTACCGATTCCTCGTTGTCCGCCAGGGCGTCGTAAAACGCCAGTTCGTCCGCATTGAGCCCAAGCTCGCTACCCCGGCCGGCCGCCTCCATGAACTTCTTCGCCATTGCGATCAGCTCTTCCATGACCTGGGCAGTCTCGATGGAGCGATTCTGGTAACGCTTGATCACATTCGCCAGCATCTCGCTGAATTTGTTGTTCTGCACCACGTTGGTGGCAAAACGTGACTTGATCTCGCCTTCCAGCAGGCGCTCCAGCAATTCAACCGCCAGATTACGTTCCGGCAGGTTGCGCACCTCGTTGAGGAACTCGTCATCCAGAATGCCGATATTGGGCTTGTCCAGGCCGGCGGCGTTGAAGATGTCCACCACCTCATTCGACACCAGCGCCGAGCCGATGATCTGCCGCACCGCCAGGTCGCGTTCTTCGTCCGTGCGCCTTTTGCTGCTGATGTCCTTCTTGGTCAGCAGCACCTTGACGGCCTGCAAAAACGCCACCTCGTCGCGCACCGCCTTGGCTTCATCAAGCGTACAGCACAGGGTAAAAGCCTTAGACATGGTCAAGGCGGTATCGCAGAAGCGCTTCTTGCCATCCTTCAGTCCGAGTATATGGTTGGCAGCCTTGGCCAGCATGCCGTGTCCACCGGTCAGGAAATCGCTGTAGTCAATGCCATGCAACATGGCGCGCAGCACGTCCATCATTTCATCAAGCAAGGCATATGCTTCGTGCGCATCAACAGTAGGGCGTCCACGCCCCTTGCTGGCCGTATATTCCTTCAATGCCTGCTTCAATTCGCTGGCAATGCCGATATAGTCGACCACCAGGCCACCCTGCTTGTCCTTGAATACGCGATTCACCCGCGCGATGGCCTGCATCAGATTGTGGCCCTTCATGGGCTTGTCCACATACATGGTATGCACGCAGGGAGCGTCGAAACCGGTCAGCCACATGTCGCGCACGATCACCAGCCGCATCGGATCATCGGGGTCCTTGAAGCGCTTTTCCATGCGTTTCTTGATTTGTTTTGTATGGATGTGGGGCCGCAGCAGCGGCTTGTCGCTGGTCGAGCCGGTCATGATCACCTTGATCACGCCTTTCTCGGGATCGTCGTCATGCCACTGTGGCCGCAAGGCGATAATCGCCTGATACAGGTGGGCGCAGATATCACGGCTCATGGCTACCACCATCGCCTTGCCGGATTGCGCCTTGTCCCGTTCCTCGAAATGTTGCACAAGATCGGCAGCGACCTTCTTGATACGCGGCTCGGCACCGACCACTTGTTCCAGCGCTGTCCAGCGGCTCTTGAGCAGCGCCTTCTGATCTTCATCCTCATCCTCCGACAGCTCGTCCACTTCATCGTCGATATGGGCCAGCGACTCTTCCTTCAACCCCAGCTTGGCCAAGCGTGACTCGTAATAGATCGCTACCGTGGCCCCATCGTCGCGCGCCTGCTGCATGTCGTAAACATGGATGTAATCACCGAACACGGCGCGCGTATCGCGGTCTTCATTCGACACCGGAGTACCGGTAAAGGCGACGAAAGTCGCGTTCGGCAGTGCATCGCGCAAATTTTGCGCATAGCCGACCTGATACCGCTCCAGGTACTGTGCTGGCGCCTCTGCAACGCCGAGTTCGGTCGCGGGCATCGCTCCGGTTCCCAGCGTACGGGAAGGCACTTTGCGGGTCTTCAGCTTGGCTTCAAAGCCGTATTGAGTACGGTGTGCTTCGTCAGCGATAACCACGATGTTGTGACGGTCGGACAGCAGCGGATAGGCATCCTCGTCCTCGCCCGGCATGAATTTCTGGATGGTGGCGAAAACGATGCCACCCGACGGCCGGTTCGCCAGCTTGGTGCGCAGATCCTGCCGTGTAGTACCCTGCACCGGCTGCTCGCGCAGCAGATCCTGCGACAGCGAAAAAACGCCGAACAGCTGGCCATCAAGATCGTTGCGGTCAGTAATGACCACGATGGTGGGGTTCTCCATTGCCGCCTCGCGCATCACACGCGCCGCAAAGCAGGTCATGGTGATGCTCTTGCCCGATCCCTGGGTGTGCCACACCACGCCACCCTTCTGGCCGCCACCCGGACGTGATGCGGCAACCACCTGCGCAATCGCCGCGCGCACGGCATGGAACTGGTGATAGCCGGCGATTTTCTTGGTCAAGGTGCCGTCATCTTCGAACAGCACGAAGAAGCGCAGGAAGTCCAGCAGGTAAGCGGGCGCCAACACGCCGCGCACCAGAGTTTCCAGTTCATTGAACTGCCCCAGCGGATCGAGCGTCACGCCGTCGATGGTGCGCCAGGCCATGTAGCGCTCGGCATTGCTGGACAACGAACCCATGCGCGCCTCGCTGCCATCGGCAATCACCAGCACTTCGTTGTACTGGAACACGTCGGGTATCTGTTCCTTGTATGCTTCGATCTGGTCGTAGGCCTTCCAGATATCGGCATTTTCGTCGGCGGGGTTCTTCAGCTCCAGCAACACCAGCGGCAAGCCGTTGATGAAAAGGATGATGTCTGGCCGGCGCGTATGCCTGGGTCCCTTGATGGAAAACTGGTTGACCGCCAGCCATTCGTTGGACGCCACATCGGCGAAATCGATCAGGCGCACGAAGTCGCCACGCGTCTCGCCGTCGCGCTGGTACTCGACCGGCACGCCGTTGATCAGCAGGCGATGGAACAAGCGGTTTGCCGACAGCAAGACGGGGGTATCGAGATTCAAGACTTGCTGTAACGCGTCTTCGCGAGCGACCAGCGGAACCGAAGGATTGAGCCTGGCGATGGCGCCACGCAGGCGCTCGACGAGAACCACCTGCGTGTAGTTGGACCGCTCAGATGCGTCGCCGTCCAAGGCGATGTTCGGCCCGTAAACCTGCTGGTAGCCGGTGTCGACCAGCCAGGCCAGGGTTTCGTGTTCCAGTTGGTCTTCGGTCATCAATTGGCCCGCATATGTCGATGAACTCGACATGTTGATCAGATATGTTTAAAAACAGCGCCAAAATCGACACGTTCAAGACGAGAGCGGCAAAGAATGCAACACTCGATACATATTGCTTAACCGTTCTGTCAAGCAACAATATTATTGCATAAATATCAAAACAGCAGGCTTGCGACGATCACAACGCATGGGACATACAGTCAGGCGACATTAGCGATTAAATGAAAATTATGTTTTCTTTCAATGACTTACATCGAAATTAAGACAATTACCACGTTTGTGATTAAATGAGTTTATGTCCAATATGGAACATATTTGACATAGCGTTTGGACAGGCTTTCAGGATCGTCCGGTTTGATCTTGTTTTGCTCGACTGCCGTAGCAATAATTTGTGACACAGCCGACACCTTGGCCCGCGTATCGTCGAGTTTGAAGCGCTCCCTGAGGCTTTGATTGCTCATCTTTTCATTGCTGACGTACTTCAGGCAACAATGCATGTAGCAGGCATTGACACGTTCCTTGGCATCCATGTCCACAAACTCCTTGTGCGCGAACAGGACGGCCGTCGTATGCACGGGCGCGACCCGGAATTCCGGTGCAGGCAATTGGTAGTATTCGGTGCTGGACACCACCTTGTCGATGCCGCTGCCCTTCTCTTCACAGATGCCAAGGCGGCGCATCAGATCGGCCAGTTTTTCATTGCGCGAGCTGTATTCGTCAACGAAGCGCTCGGTAGGAATCAAGGGCTGACCGGGGTTGGTAATTTCAATCCTGTCGGCGTAAATCTCGATCATCACCGAACTGCCCGAGGCTTCGAAATCCTGATGCACCAAGGCATTGGCAACCAGTTCCCGAATCGCCAGTTCGGGAAACATGCGCACCTCTTCACGCAAGGCCTGGCCGATTACCTCGTTGACGGGCAGTTGGCCATTGACATAATGAATCAGGCTTTCAAAGCCGACGGCATATCCCTTCTGCCCGATCAGATCGCGTTCGGTTTGCAGTTTGTTATTACCTCGATACTTGATCACGCGCACCGTCTTGCGCGTCAGCGAGTCGAACTGGCGCATGTCTTTCGCCAGCAGCAAGGCACCCAGGTTGGTGATCGCATACTGCCCGGCAACCAGGCGCACAAGCTTTTCACTGACCAGGCGCGCCAGGACGCCCTCGCGCGTTGCTGGCAACGGCAACTTGATCAGATCAAAAAACGTCTGGACATCAAGCGCCGCAACCACCTCGTCCGCATCGATCACCTTGGACGCGTCGAGTGCAAGAAAGTCGGCTTTTCCCTCGGCAAAAATACGGCCCAGCTGATCCGGCGACATCGGCACCAGTTCTTCTCCTGAACGCATCAGGTACGTTCCGTTGACATGCCGAGGAGTGCCAATGGGGCGGCCCGGAATATCAAACACAAGGATGCGCCCATCGATATGCTGTATCTCGTCAATCTCGACCCGGAACTGCAGCGCCGTCAGAATGCGGCTCTTGGTTGCGCCCATGTCCAGGAATGCCTGGGTGCCGACGACACGCCGCGGAGCCTTGTCGCTGATACCCAGCACCAACTGCCCGCCACCTTCATTAGCAAGCGCCACGCAATACTTGAGCAGCTTGTCCGCGTCGTAGTGCTGCCTGGCTTCCTTGAATTCGAGATGCTCGGTTTCAGGGGCACCAGATAGCCAACGGTCAATTTGCTCAAGCGTGGTCATGCAATGGCTTTCTCGAGGATTGTTTCGGCCTCTGGCAGGCACAATTGGCCGGAGATCAGGCGGGGGAGCAGAGTGTCACGAAGTTTGGAAAGTGCATCGATTTGTTCAGAATTGCTAACCATCTTTTTTCTCAAGATTGACGTAACAGCATCGAACTCCGCAAGTATTTCGTCCGGCGGTAGCAATATCTTCAGTCGATAGACGTTATTTCTATTTAAGCCAGGCACTGCTCCATCGGTATTCATATCTTTTAGACCGAGTCGAGCTAATTGATAAAAACAATAGCTCAAAGGCTTATTTGTCTTTACGTAAAATACTGTATCTATTGGGAAAAATGGCCGGTCTTCCCAATACAGGCTACCAACAGTTCCCTTCCGTCCAACGATGATAGAAGGGGTGTGAACGAGGGCTTGATTATGGTAGCCAGTAATGCCACCGGAACCATAAACTGGCACACTTTCGGCAGTGCGATCTGATGCTTTGAGGGCCTTACCGTACGCCAGCTCAACCAAATCATCGACCCGACCAACCCGCCATCCCGTTGGTGCTAAGCCTAATGCTGACTCCTCAAAGCTATCCGGGAACAGCGCCGCCGTTGCTTCGTCCATGCCTTCGGGAACGCACCCATCCAGCTTGGCGCGCACGGGATCGAAGTCCACGAACCACGACTTGAACAGGGCTTGGGCGATGGCTTCGAGGGTGGTGTTGGTTTCCCGCAGGAGTGCGGTGCGGTCATCGAGCGCATCGAGCATGTCAACTATTGCCAGCTGAATTCCCATTGGAGGCAGAGAAATCGGAACTGCCGAAAGAATACCTGTGTTCAGATTTGGCATCGTAGCGCCCACAGCATGGCGAATGAGCCAATCCTTCGTATCCGGCGCTCGTAAGCAATGCGAAATAAATTTAGCGGTTGCGACAGACTCATCACCTAGCCGAACTTTGAGGCACCCAGTACCACATAACCAGCCAACTTCACGTGAGCGAACTAGGGCATTCTTTGTCACATCCCCACGGCGACTAAAAACCACGTCGCCAAGTTGGAGTTTATGTTGAGAAAGGCGCGCCACGTCTGATTCACCTACGCGCGCGATTCCATCTGTGATGATACCCCCATCGCCGATATTGGTTGGCATGACTACGGGTGCGCCAGTCTGTTGATAATCTGACGTATGAAGCTGGCTTCCAAAAGGGCCGGTTTGAATTGCACCACCTTGAGCCTTACACACTTCGCCAAGCGTGGTTGCGCGCCATTCAGAACTCATACCCCAGCCCTCCCAGCTTCTGCCGTATCAGTTGATCCAGCTCCGCACCCTTGGCCATCTGCTCGCCCAGCTTCTCGGTCAGCTTCTGCATTTTATCGACAAATGCCTCGTCGTTGTCCTCAACTGCTTCTGCTCCAACGTAACGCCCCGGCGTGAGCACATGCCCATGCTCGGCGATCTCGGCAAGCGTGGCGCTGCGGCAGAATCCCGCTACATCCTGATATTCACCGGCATTCGCTTCGCCGCGCCACGCCGCCACAATCGCCGCAATCTTGCCGATGACTTCATCAGTGAACTCGCACTGCACGCGGCTGATCATGCTGCCCAGTTTGCGCGCATCGATAAACAGCACCTCGCCTTGCCGGGCGCGCTTTTCCTTGACCAGGAACCACAGGCAGGCCGGGATCTGGGTATTGAAAAACAACTGCCCTGGCAGCGCGATCATGACTTCGACCTTGTCGGCATCGACCATCGCGCGGCGGATGTCGCCTTCGCTGTTCTGGCTCGACGACATGGAACCGTTGGCCAGCACGATGCCGGCGCGGCCGGTGGACTTCAGGTGATACAACATGTGCTGCAGCCAGGCGTAGTTGGCGTTGCCTTGCGGCGGCGTGCCGTAGACCCAGCGCGGGTCGCCTTCCAGGCTGCTGTGCCACCAGTCGGAAATATTGAACGGCGGGTTGGCCAGCACGAAGTCGGCGCGCAGGTCGGCGTGCTGGTCGCGCACGAAGGTGTCGGCCGGCTCCTTGCCCAGATTGAAATCGATGCCGCGAATGGCCAGATTCATCGCCGCCAGCCGCCATGTGGTGGGGTTGGCTTCCTGGCCATAGATCGACACGTCGCCGATCTTGCCGCCGTGCGCTTCGATAAAGCGCTCGGACTGCACGAACATGCCGCCCGAGCCACAGCATGGGTCGTACACCTTGCCGTGGTGCGGCGCCAGCACGGCAACCAGGGTCTTGACGATGGAGGCAGGCGTGTAGAACTGGCCACCGCGCTTGCCTTCGGCGCTGGCGAACTGGCCAAGGAAATATTCGTATACCTGGCCCAGCAGATCGCGTGCATGGTTCTTGGCCGTGTCGCCGGACTCGCCAAAGCCGATAGTCGAGACCAGGTCAACCAGTTCGCCCAGTTTGCCATCAGGCAGTTGCACGCGCGCGTAGCGTTTGTCGAGTATGCCTTTGAGCTTGGAATTTTCGGATTCGATCAGCGACAAGGCATCGTCGATGCGCTTGCCGATATCGGCCTGCTTCGCTTGCGCGCGCAGGGTTTCCCAGCGCGCCGCTTCCGGTACCCAGAAGACATTGACTTCCTTGTAGTAATCGCGGTCTTCCAGTTCGTCGGCCAGCATCTCGTCGTCCACGTCGTGCAGGAAATACTCGTCATCCACATCGGCAAAGCGGCGCGCCAGTTCCTCGCGGCGGGTCTGGAAGGTGTCGGAGATATATTTGACGAAAATAAGGCCAAGAACGATGTGTTTGTATTCGGCGGCGTCCATATTGGCGCGCAGTTTGTCGGCCGTGGCCCAGAGTGTTTTTTTGATGTCTTCTATCATGTCGGGATAAGGCAGGTGGATCGTGGCAAGGCCGATATCTTATCGCATCGCCCACGGCAAAATCGCGTTCCTTGCTTTAAAAAGAACAGGATAGAAAACCGCATGATGACGAGACTTGCGAGAGATAGGGAAAATACTGAAATCTGGCGAAAGCCTGGATTTGAATGGTGCGGCTGGCGGGGATCGAACCCACGACCCTTGGCTTCGGAGGCCAATACTCTATCCACTGAGCTACAGCCGCGTAGGGGGAATTTCTGAAGTGAAGCGAAGGATACCGTTTTTCTTTACCTGCGTCTACGGAAACTGTCGTATCGCTGGCAATTGCATGTCACTGCTCAATTTTTGTGCCTATAATCGATGGTTTTATAAAGGTTTGCATCAAGGCATGTAAAAATGTCAACCTATACGGCCCACAGCTTCGAATCTGGACTAAGGACATCATGAGCGACGCACATAACGAACAACAATCAGCGATCAAAACGCCTAAACAACTGATAGCCGCCGTAGCCGGCTTTTTCCTCGTCACCGTCATCGGCATCATCCTGCTGGTGCAATTCGTCACGGCGCAAAAACTGACCGGCGCCGGTTCGAACAGCCAGTCGGCGGAAGCCATCGAGGAACGCCTGAGTCCGGTGGCCAATGCCGGCTACACCTTCAAGGACGCCAGCGGGCCGAAAGTGCTGCAAAGCGCCGAAGCGATCTATACCTCCACCTGCGTGGCCTGCCATGGCGCCGGCGTGGCCGGTGCGCCGAAACTTGGCGATGCGGGCGCCTGGACGGCGCGCCTGGCGCAAGGCTATGACACGGTGCTGAAACATGCGCTCGAAGGCTTGCGCGCGATGCCGGCCAAGGGCGGCAATCCGGACCTGGACGACGTCGAAGTGGCGCGCGCCGTGGTGTATATGGCCAATGCCTCGGGCGGCAAGTTCAAGGAGCCGGAAGTGCCGGCGCCGGCGCCGGCGGCAGCCGCCGATGGCGCGGCACCGGCGGCCGAACCCGCACCGGCGCCAGCCAAGTAATTCCCCGCTTAATAAAAAACCACCGGCACTTGCCGGTGGTTTTTTTTCGTCGCTACAGTTTGAAAGCCGAAACAATCTGTTCCAGCTTGCCGGCCTGCTCCTGCATCGAGTGGGCGGCGGCGGCGGCCTGTTCGACCAGCGCGGCGTTCTGCTGGGTGGCGTCGTCGAGCTGGGCGATGGCCTGGTTGACCTGGCCGATGCCGATATCCTGCTCCTGGCTGGCCAGCATGATTTCGCCGAGGATGGCGGCCACCTTGTCGGTGCCGGCAACGATCTCGCTCATGGTGGCGCCGGCCTGGCTGACCAGCTTGCTGCCGGCGTCGACGTTGTGCACCGATTCGGCGATCAGGGCGCCGATTTCCTTGGCCGCCTGGCTAGACCTTTGCGCCAGGTTGCGCACTTCCGAGGCGACCACGGCAAAGCCGCGGCCCTGTTCGCCGGCGCGCGCCGCTTCGACCGCCGCGTTCAGCGCCAGGATATTGGTCTGGAAGGCGATGCCGTCGATGACGCTGATAATGTCGACGATTTTCTTCGACGACGCCTCAATTGCGCCCATGGTCTGCACCACCTGCGTCACCACCGCGCCGCCTTGCGCGGCCACCTTGGAGGCGTCCAGCGCCAGCCGGTTGGCCTGGGTGCCGCTTGTGACGTTCTGCTTGACGGTGCTGGTCAGCTGCTCCATCGACGAGGCGGTCTCTTCCAGCGCGCTGGCCTGGCTTTCGGTGCGGCTCGACAAGTCCTGGTTGCCGCTGGCGATCTCGCGCGAGGCCAGCGCGATCGAGCCGGTGCTGCGGCCGATTTCGCCGATCATCGTCTGCAGGCGGGCGATAAAGCCGTTGAAACTGGTGGCGACGGCGTCGAATTCGCTGCCGCCGCCGGCCGGCAGGCGGCGGCTCAGGTCGGCGTCGCCGGCGGACAAGGCATCGATATTGTCCTTCAGGCCGCTCAAGCGGCCCATGAAGACGCGGATGCCGCCGACGCACATCACGAACAGCAGGATGGCGACCGGAATTTGCACCGCGCCCAGTTTGCCCAGGATGCGCCGGCTTTGCTGGGTCAGCGAGCTGGTCGGCAAGGAGGTGGCCAGCAGCCACGGGCTGCCGGGAATCGCCGTGACCAGCATGGTGCGCGCTTCGCCGGCGCTGTCGTAATCCGATTCGATGCTGGTCTGTTTGTCCAGCGTCGGCAGCAGGCGCGCCAGTTCGGCCGCCATCGGCGACGCCGCGGCCAGGTCCGCCACTTTTTTCAGCACGATATCGCTTTTGATATAGGTGCTGTTGCTGACGATCTTGCCGTCGCGTTCGACGATCAGGATCTGGCCATTGAGCTTTTGCTCCATGTCGGCCACCAGGCGGTTGAAAAAGCCCAGCGTGACGTCGATGGTCGATACGCCGAACAGCTGGTCGCCCTTGTAGATCGGCATGGCGCAATTGGTGCGCGGCTGCGGGCTGGCGTCGTCCTGGTAGGCGTTGGCCCAGGTGCAATGGCCGCGCGGGGATTTGAGGCCACCGAGGAACCAGCTTTGCTCGAAATATTTCAGCGATTCGGGCGAATTCCAGTGGGTGTTGAAGACCAGCTTGTTGGCGGCATCGCGCGCGACAAAGGTGGAAAATTTTTCGCGCCCCGGCTCGCGCTGGTTCGGCAAGGGCCAGATGCCGCCGCCAAACACGTTCGGGTCGGAATACTGGTCGACCAGGCCGGGCAGCACCACGTCGATGGTGGCGCTGTCGACCAGCGGGATGGTCTGCGTGATGCTGCGCGACTGGGCCTCGACCTGGCGCAATTGCTCGCCGATACGGGTGGCGATCGCATTCACGCTGGAAGCGACCACCAGCGACTCGGTGCGTTTCAGGTCGGGCGTGACAAAGAAATGGATCACTGCCAGGGTCAACCCCAGCAGCAGCAGGAAAATCAGACTGAACAAGGCGGTAAAACGCGCCTGGCTGGTACGCAACAGATTGTTCAAGATAGACTCCTGGAGCAGAGAACACGCCGGCGCCACCCGATGCGGCGCCATGCTGGTGCGAGGTATAGACTTTCCAACAAGCAAAGTCAATCCGCTAAAAACCAAGCTTGGCAAAAATATATTTATTTTCATCAAGCCCTGGCCATGAAAAAAGCCGCCCGGCTGGTGACAGCGGGGCGGCTTCGGATATTACCGTTCAGGCATTACCACATGATGACGCGGTCTTTCGGTGGCAGATACATCTTGTCGCCCGGTTTCACGCCGAAGGCCTGATAGAAGCCCGGCTGGTTGCGCATGGTGCCGTTGGCGCGGAACTGGCCTGGCGAGTGCGGGTCGGTTTTCAGCAACACCAGTTGCTGCGCTTCACGCATCTTCATGCGCCATACCTGGGCAAAGCCCGCATAGAAGCGCTGCTCGCCCGTGAAACCGTCGATGACCGGCGCTTTCTTGCCGTTCAGCGACAATTTATAGGCTTTATAAGCGATCGCCACGCCGGAATTGTCGGCGATGTTTTCGCCCAGGGTCAGCTCGCCATTCACATGGTGGCCTTCGACCGGGGAAAAGCCGTTGTACTGCTTGACCAGTTGCTGGGTCTTGGCGGCGAAGTTCTTGTGGTCGGCCTTGGTCCACCAGTCGCGCAGATTGCCGTCGCCGTCGTACTGGGCGCCCTGGTCGTCGAAACCGTGGCTGATTTCATGGCCGATCACGCCGCCGATGGCGCCGTAGTTGACGGCGTCGTCGGCCTTGGCGTCAAAGAACGGCGCTTGCAGGATGGCGGCCGGGAAGACGATTTCGTTCATTTCCGGGTTGTAATAGGCGTTGACGGTTTGCGGCGTCATGCCCCATTCGTCGCGGTCGATCGGCTGGCCCAGCTTGTTCAGTTCGCGGTTGTAATTGACCAGGTGCGAACGCTGGATATTGCCGATCAAATCGTCGGGCGTGACCGTCAGGTTCGAGTAATCGCGCCACTTGTTCGGGTAGCCGATCTTGGTGGTGAACTTGGACAGCTTGATCTGTGCCTGTTTCTTGGTAACCGGGCTCATCCAGTCGAGCTTGTCGATGCTCTGCTTGTAGGCCGTCATCAGGTTTTTCACCAGCGCTTCCATGCGCACCTTGCGGTCGGCCGGGAAATATTGTTCCACGTACAGCTGGCCGACAGCTTCGCCCAGCGCGCCTTCGACGGCACCCACGCCACGCTTCCAGCGCGGACGCATTTCCGTCACGCCGGTCAGGGTGGTGCCGTAAAACGCGAAGTTTTCATCGACATACGCTTTCGGCAGGTAGGCCGCGTTAGCGTGCAGCAAGTGCCACTGGAAATACGCTTTCCAGGTGTCGAGCGGGGTTTTCTCGGCAATCGCGGTGAAACCTTTCAGGTAGCTCGGTTGGCTGACGATCACATAATTGACCTTGCCGGCGATGCCGGTGTCGGCCAGGTAGCGGTTCCAGTCGTAGCCGGGCGCCACTTCCGCCAGTTTCGCCAGTTCCACCTTGTTATAGGCTTTGACCGGATCGCGGTTCTCCACATTGCTCCATTGCACGCGCGCCAGTTCCGTTTCCAGCGCCACGATGGCCTTGGCGTTGGCGGCGGCGTTCTTGTCGCCGGCCAGGCCCAGCATTTTTTCCACGTGGGCCGTGTATTTCGCCAGGGTGTCGGCCTTGGCCGCTTCCAGGTAGTAATCGCGGTCCGGCAGGCCCAGGCCGCTTTGCACGATGTCGGCCACGTATTTGGTCGAATCCTTGGCGTCCTGGTGGATGGCGAAGTCGTACGGCGAAGTCACGCCGAGTTTGCTGAAGTGGGCGATCACGGCCGGCAATTCTTTTTTGTCCTGCAGCGCGGCGAACTTGGCCAGTTCGGCGTTCAGAGGGGTCAGGCCCAGGCTTTCCAGCTTGGCTTCATCCATGAAGCTGTTATAGAAATCGCCGATCTTTTGTGCATTGGAACCCGGTGCGCGGGCCTTGTCGGCGGCCGCGCCTTCGACGATGCCGCGCAACTGGGTTTGCGTGTCATCGGCCAGCTTGGCGAAACTGCCCCAGCTCGACTTGTCGGCGGGAATTACGGTTTCGGCCAGCCATTTGCCGTTCAGGTGCTGGAACAGGTCGTCCTGGACGCGCACGGCCGGGTCGATGTATTCGATGGCGATGCCGGAAGCGAGGCCGGCAGGCGCGGTGGCGGCAGTAGCAGGCACAGCTTTCTTGTTGGTCTCGGCAGCGTTGGCCATGCCGGCGACGCCGGCCAGCAAACTCAAGGTCAATGCACTTAACAAATGTCGATTCACGGTAGTCCTTGTATTGTGTGGAATATAAGGGTCAGAACGCCCTAGGCTTCTGGCCCGGTTTTCGACTGTAGCATACCGGCCGCAAGGGCATAAAAAACTTTGCGGGGAATGCAAAAAAGACCACGCGAGGTGGTCTTTTCTGTTGCTGCAACTATACGGTTTACCAGATGATGACGCGGTTTTCCGGGGCAACATACATCTTGTCGCCAGGCTTCACGCCGAACGCTTCATAGAAGCCAGGCTGGTTGACCATGGTGCCGTTGGCGCGGTACTGGCCCGGCGAATGCGGGTCGGTCTTGATCTGCACGATCTGTTGCGCTTCGCGCATCTTGCTGCGCCATACTTGGCCAAAGCCCATGTAGAAGCGCTGGTCGCCGGTCAGGCCGTCGAGCACGGGCGCCGGTTTGCCTTGCAAGGAGATTTTATAGGCCTTGTAGGCGATCGCCACGCCGGAATTGTCGGCGATGTTTTCGCCCAGGGTCAGTGCGCCGTTGACGTTATAGCCCGGCAATGGGCTGTAGCCGTCGTACTGCTTGGTCAGCGCATCGGTCTTGGCGGCGAAGTTCTTGCGGTCTTCGGCCGTCCACCAGTCGCGCAGGTTGCCGTCGCCGTCGGACTGGCTGCCCTTGTCGTCGAAGCCGTGGCTGATTTCATGGCCGATCACGGCGCCGATCGCGCCATAGTTGACGGCGTCGTCGGCGTTGGCGTCAAAGAACGGCGGCTGCAGGATCGACGCCGGGAAGACGATCTCGTTCATGGTCGAGCTGTAATAGGCGTTCACCGTTTGCGGCGTCATGCCCCACTCTTCGCGGTCGATCGGTTTGCCCAGCTTGGCCACATTGCGCGCCGAGGCAAAATTCGCCGCGCGCATCATGTTGCCGGCCAGGTCGTTGGAAGCGATCTGCAGTTTCGAGTAATCGCGCCACTTGTTAGGGTAGGCGATTTTTGGCGTGAACTTGGCCAGCTTGGCTTGCGCTTCTTTCTTGGTTTCCGGGCTCATCCAGTCCAGCGTGTCGATGCTCTCCTTGTAGGCGGCCAGCACGTTTTTCACCAGGCCCTGCATGTGTTCCTTGCGCTCGGGCGGGAAGTATTGCGCCACGTACAGCTTGCCGACGGCTTCGCCCAGCACATTGTCGACGGCGCCCACGCCACGCTTCCAGCGCGGCTGGTTTTCCTTCACGCCGCTCAGCACGGTGCCATAGAAATCAAAGCTGGTATCGACAAAGTTTTTCGACAGGTAAGGCGCATAGGCGCGCAGCAGCTGCCACTCGAAATAGGCTTTCACGGTATCGAGCTCGGCGGCAGCCAGTACCTTGCTGTAGCCGGCCAGGTAACTCGGCTGGTTGACGATCACATAGTCGACCTTGTTTGCGATGCCGGCCGCAGCCAGGCCGCTTTTCAGGTCGTAGCCTGGCGTCAGCTCATTGAGCTTGGCGACGGCCGTCTTGTTGTAGCGCTTGACCGGGTCGCGGTTCTCGACCTTGGTCCATTGCACTTCGGCCAGCGAAGTTTCCAGGGCCACCACGGCCTTGGCGTGCGCGGCGGCATTCTTGTCGCCGGCCATGGCCAGCATCTTTTCCACGTGCGCCTGGTATTTGGCCTTCACTTCGGCCTGCTTGGGTTCCAGGTAATAGTCGCGGTCCGGCATGCCCAGGCCGCTCTGGCTGACATAGGCGGCGTATTTGGTCGACTCGCGCGCGTCCTGGCCCACGTAGAACGCATACGGCGTCGAGACGCCGGTCTGGCTCAGGTGAGCGATCAGGCCCGGCACGCCCTTCTTGTCGCGCAGCGAGCGGATGCGGTTCAGCTCGCCTGCCAGTGGTTTCACGCCCAGCGCATCGAGGCGGGCTTCATCCATGTAGCTGGCGTACAGGTCGCCGATCTTTTGCGCTTCGGAACCGGCCTTCTTGTTCTTGTCCTGCTGCGTCGCTTCGATAATGCCGCGCAATTGTGGCGTGGTGTCGTCGCGCAGCTTGGCAAACGAGCCCCAGCTCGACTTGTCGGCCGGAATTTCAGCCGTCGCCAGCCACTTGCCGTTCAAATGGGAAAAGAAGTCATCCTGCACGCGCACGGCGGGGTCGATGTATTGCACGTCGATGCCGGAAACGGGGGCTGCCGCAGCGGCCGGGGTGGCGGGTTCGGCGGCGTGCGCGAACGCAGCCAGCAAGGAAAGTGTCAGGCTGCTCAAGAGGTATCGGTTCACGTATGTCCTTATGGGGCTGGTCAGAAAGAATGGGCGGATAGCCCGCGCGCCGGGCGCGTCAAGACGGCGCGTCAAGACGGCGCGTCAAAGAATGTAGCACGGGTCACCCCTGCTTGACCATCCCCTGCCCCCGGTCAGCCGCCAGAAAAACCTCAGTTTCCAGGGAAATTCATGCTCGCGCCGCCGCTGCCCATGCCGGCGCCCATGCCGCCCATGCCCCCCTTGCCGCCCTTGCGCCCGCCCGGCTCGCCGCCTTCGCGTCCTCGCGATTCGCCATGCGGCGCGCCGCCATCCATCACGCGCGCCATCTGGCCGGCGATAAATACGGCCACGGCCTGGCGCTGGCGTTCGTCGAGCGCATCGTTGACGCTCAGCCACCACTCGCGTACCTGCTTTTCTTCGGCCAGGCTGACGGTGCTTTCATTGTCCATGCCCGCCACCAGGTCGCGCAACTCCACCGTTGGTGACGCCAGCGCCTGCTGCACGCCGGCTTGCAGGCGTTCGCGGCGCGACTGGCGCTCGCGCAGCAATTGCCGGGTTTTATTCTCCACCTGCTGCCACAGGATCTGCTGGTTGGGATTGAGCTTCAATTCGGTCTTGAAATCGGGTGCCATCGGCAGCAGGTCCTGCAGGCGCATCTCGGCAATCGGCACGGCCGAGGCGGTGGCGGCCGCCGTGCCCAGCACGAGCGCGGCGCAAAGGCGCAGGAAAGGCAGTTTCATCAAGCTTGTCAAGGTTGTCACGTTGGATGCTCCGGATAAAAAAAAGCCTGCGTCCGAAGACGCAGGCAAACCACTTCGTGTCGAGAATGCGGATTGACTATAGGGCGGCCAGCACCACTTTTTTTCGACTCTTACAAATGCTTACTCCCCTCAAGAGTATCCCTACACGACTGTACATAATCGCTACATTTGGCAAGCTCGCGCGGCGTTTTTTGCGCCTACACTGGTATTAGCCTGCGCGCCTCCTGCGCCAGAGGTAATTCAGGACTATACTTTCAAACAGGCGCCGCTCCATGGGGACTGGCGCCGCAGCAACGCATCGACGAAGGCGCAAATTCATGGGCAAACTTAAAAACACCGGCTTGATCGGCCTGGGCGTGGTGGCCGGCATCGCCGTCTCGCTGCAGTTTTCGGCAATGGCGCAAAAAAGCGTCGAGCCGGCCTTGCCGCTGGAAGAATTGCGCCAGCTGGCCGATGTGTTTGGCCTGATCAAGTCAGACTACGTGGAACCCGTGGAAGACAAGAAACTGCTGACCGAAGCCATTTCCGGCATGGTCGCCTCGCTCGACCCGCATTCGGCCTACCTCGATAAAAAAGCCTACGCCGAGCTGCGCGAAGGCTCGGAAGGCAAGTTTGTCGGCCTGGGCATCGAAATCGGCCCCAGCGACGAAGGGTATATCCGCATCGTCTCGCCGATCGAGGATTCACCGGCCTACCGCGCCGGCATCAAGGCCGGCGACCTGATCACCCGCCTCGACGGCCAGCCGGTGAAAGGCGTCAGCCTGGAAGACAGCGTCAAGCGCATGCGCGGCGAGCCGGGCACCAAGGTGACGCTGACCATCGCCCGCCAGGACGAACCGCAGCCACTGTCGTTTACCATCACGCGCGAAGAAATCCACCAGAAGAGCGTCAAGTCGAAAATGGTCGAGCCGGGCTACGCCTGGCTGCGCGTGTCGCAGTTCCAGGAACCGACCGTGGACGACCTGGCGGCGCAGATCACGGCGCTGTACCAGCAGGACCCGCACATCAAGGGCATGGTGCTGGACCTGCGCAACGATCCGGGCGGCGTGCTGCAAGGCGCGATCGGCGTCTCGGCCGCCTTCCTGCCCAAGGATGCCGCCATCGTCTCGACCAACGGCCAGGTGGCCGAATCGAAACAGGTGTTTTATGGCCGCGCCGAATACTATGCCTTCCGTTCCGACGGCGACGCGCTGGCCAAACTGCCCGCCGCGGTGAAAAACGTGCCGCTGGTGGTACTGGTCAACACGGGTTCGGCCTCGGCTTCGGAAATCGTCGCCGGCGCCCTGCAGGATTACAAACGCGCCACCATTATCGGCACCCAGACTTTCGGTAAGGGCTCGGTGCAGACCATCCGCCAGTTGACGGCCGACACCGCCGTCAAGCTGACCACCGCCCGCTATTACACGCCGAAAGGCCGCTCGATCCAGGCCCGGGGCATCGTGCCCGACCTGCTGGTCGATGAAACGGCGGAAGGCGACGGCCTGAACAGCCTGCGCATGCGCGAAGCCGATTTGCAGAAGCATTTGAGCAACGACCGCGACAAGGAAAGCGCCAAGGCCGCCCCCGTCAACGACGAGATGGAAGAGCAGTTGCGCATCATGGCGCTGGAAAAGAACCGCAAGCCGCTGGAATTTGGCAGCAAGGACGATTTCCAGCTGACCCAGGCGCTGAACCATCTGAAAGGCTTGCCGGTGCAACTGGCCAAGGCCGAGCCGGTGGTGGTGCAGGCGGATGTGAAAAAAGACCAAAAGAAATAACCTTTTACCCTAAAGCAAATACTGGGGTCGGACCCTGCAGGGACTAGGCGTCCCCGTCCGACCCCGGCCTTTGCTCTTGGGTTGATCTTCTCCAAGCAATTCCTCCCTTTCCTAACATATCCCTCATTCCCACCAAACGAAACTCTCTCAAGCCCACCCTGTTTGTGTAGAATTTGCTTCACTTGTCGGCATCGCGCCGATTGCCCAATTTGAAAGCGAATCCATGAAACAAGTCGTCATCAGCGGTACCGGCCTGTATACGCCGCCATTTTCGATCTCCAACGAAGAGCTGGTCGCCTGCTTCAATGCCTATGCGGAAAAAGCCAATGCCGACAACGCCGAGGCGATCGCCGCCGGCACCGCGACGGCGCTGGACTTGTCGAGCGTGGCGTTTATCGAAAAAGCGTCCGGCATCAAGTCGCGCTATGTGATGGAAAAGGAAGGCATCCTCGATCCGGCGCGCATGGTCTCGCGCATCCCCGAACGCGCTGACGATGAGATCTCCATCCAGGCCGAGATGGCGGTGGCCGCCGCGCGCGACGCCCTGGCGCGCGCCGGCCGCAGCGCCGCCGATATCGACATGGTGCTGGTGGCCTGCAGCAACATGCAGCGCGCCTACCCGGCGCTGGCGGTCGAAGTGCAGGATGCGCTGGACATCGACGGCTATGGCTTCGACATGAACGTGGCCTGCTCGTCGGCCACCTTCGGCATCCAGCAGGCGGTGGCCGCCGTGCAAAGCGGCCAGGCGCGCGCGGTGCTGGTGCTCAATCCGGAAATCACCAGCGGCCACCTGAACTGGCGCGACCGCGACAGCCACTTCATTTTTGGCGACGCCTGCACCGCCATCGTGGTCGAAGCGAAAGACACCGCCGTGTCCGAACACCAGTTCGAGATCATCGGCACGGAACTGAAAACCCGCTTTTCGAACGCGATTCGCAACAACTTCGGTTTCCTGAACCGTTTTGACGAGTCCGGCGTGGGCCAGGCCGACAAGCTGTTCCGCCAACAAGGCCGCAAAGTGTTCAAGGAAGTGTGCCCGATGGCCGCCGAGATGATCAAGGCCACCCTGGCCAAGGCCGGCGTCGAGGTGCCGCAAGTGCGCCGCTACTGGCTGCACCAGGCCAACCTGAACATGAATCTGCTGATCGCGCGCCTGATCCTGGGCCGCGACGCCGAGCCGGGCGAAGCACCGGTGATCCTCGACACCTATGCCAATACCTCGTCGGCCGGCTCGATTATTGCCTTCCATAAACATCAAGATGATTTGGAAACGGGCGCCCTGGGCGTGATCTGTTCGTTCGGCGCCGGTTACTCGATCGGCTGCGTGGTGGTACGAAAAGTGTAATCACGCCTGGCTTCAAAACCACCTGATTGATGCAATTAGGTGAAGTTCCAGGTGGATGGGTGTGCGTTCGCGGCTACCTGGACGAAGATGCAGCACAAGTTTTTTGCAAAAAAGCGCCAGGAAAGTTTCCAGTTGAAGCTTTGTTGCGTTTATACTTACTCGCTGAGCAACATCTTTTTCTGGCCGCATCCTCATCCCATAAGGAACCCAAAACGCATGCCCCATGACATCAGTCTGATCACCACCATTGCCGCCGCCCTCGGGGTCGGCCTCGTTTTTGGCTTTATCGCCGCCCGCCTGAAGCTGCCAGCTTTGGTCGGCTACCTTGCCGCCGGCATCGTCATCGGACCGGCCACGCCGGGTTTCGTGGCCGATGCACAAATCGCCGGGCAATTGGCGGAGATCGGGGTGATGCTGATGATGTTCGGGGTCGGCCTGCATTTTTCCATCGAGGATTTATGGGATGTGCGCAAGATCGCCCTGCCGGGCGCCGTTCTGCAGATCGGCGTCGCCACGGCGATGGGCATGGGCCTGGCCCACTGGTGGGGCTGGAGCCTCGGCGGCGGACTGATCTTCGGCCTGGCACTGTCGGTGGCCAGTACCGTGGTGCTGTTGCGGGCTCTTGAAGAAAGGGGCATCCTCGACTCCCTCAACGGACGCATCGCCGTCGGCTGGCTGGTGGTGGAAGACCTGGTCACCGTGCTGGTGCTGGTGCTGCTGCCAGCGTTTGCGGGGACTTTGGGCGGCACCGTCGCGCCCGGCTCGGAGGAAGTCAGCCTGTGGCGCACCCTGGCCATTACCCTCGGCCAGGTGGCCGGCTTTATCGTCTTCATGCTGGTGGTCGGCCGCAAACTGTTCCCGTGGATCTTGTGGCAGGTGGCGCGCACCGGTTCGCGCGAACTGTTCACCCTGTGCGTGATCGCGGCCGCCGTCGGCATCGCCTACGCCTCGACCAAGCTGTTCGGCGTGTCGTTCGCGCTGGGCGCCTTCTTTGCCGGCATGGTGCTGCGCGAATCGGAACTGAGCCACCGCGCCGCCGAAGAGTCCTTGCCGCTGCGCGACGCGTTCGCGGTGCTGTTTTTCGTCTCGGTCGGCATGCTGTTCGAGCCGAATATCCTGGTCGAAAAACCACTGCAGGTGCTGGCCGTGTGCGCCATCATTATCTTCGGCAAGTCGATCGCCGCCTTCTTGCTGGTGATGGCGCTGCGCTATCCGCCGAAGACCGCCATTATCGTCTCGGCCAGCCTGGCGCAGATCGGTGAGTTCTCGTTCATTTTGGCCGCGCTGGGCCTCTCGCTGGGGCTGATGCCGCAGGAAGGCCAAAGCCTGATCCTGGCCGGCGCCATCCTGTCGATCGCGCTCAACCCGGTGGTGTTCAGCATGGCCAAGCCCTTGCTGCGCGTGATCGGCAACAGCGATTTCGCGCGCAAGTTCGAGCGCACCAATGACCCGCTGGCCGAACTGCCGATGACGGTGCCGCAGGAAAAACTGCATGGCCAGATCGTGCTGGTCGGCTACGGCCGCGTAGGCCGCCGCATCGCCGCCGCCCTGATGGAGCGCGGCATCCACTTCGTCGTCGCCGAGGAAAACCGTGAAATCGTCGACCAGCTGCGCAAGGACGGCATTCCTGCCGTGGCCGGCAACGCGGGCGAACCGGCCGTGCTGATCCAGGCCCATATCACGCACGCCACCATGCTGGTGATCGCCACGCCCGACACCTTCCACGTGCGCGCCATGATCGAAACGGCGCGCGCCCTGAACCCGGCCATCCTGACGGTGGTGCGTACCCACAGCGAGGAAGAAGCCGAACTGCTGCGCGCGGAAAACGCCGGCAAGGTGTTTATCGGCGAACACGAACTGGCCAACGGCATGATCGACCATGTGCTGCACAGTTTTGATAGCGAGAAAAAAGGGCACGGCGGGCATTGATACCGCCGCCTGCCTGACCGAAGCCGGATCGATGATCCGGCTTTTTTTATAGGCGCGCGGCCAATTCCGCCCCTTCCCGTATCGCCCGCTTGGCATCGAGCTCGGCCGCCAGCGCGGCGCCGCCGATGGCGTGAAAGCGCGGCCCGCCCTGCTCCTGCGCCTGCGGCGCCGGCATCAGTTCCACCAGGCTGTCCTGGCCCGCGCAGATGATCACGTTGTCGACCGCCAGCAAGCGCTGCACGCCGCCAACCGTGATGTGCAGGCCCTGGTCGTCGATCTTGTCATACGTCACGCCGGCCAGCATCGACACGCCGTTGCGCGCCAGCGCCGCGCGGTGCACCCAGCCCGAGGTCTTGCCCAGGCCCGCGCCGACCTTGCTGGCCTTGCGCTGCAGCAGGAATATTTGCCGCACCGGTTCCGCGGCCTGCGCCGGCACCAGCCCGCCGCCGGTGGCCGCGTTCAGGTCCACGCCCCACTCGCCGGCCCAGGCGGCAATGGGCTGCGGCAGCGGATGGGCCGGGTCATGCAGCAAATACTCGCTGACATCAAAGCCGATGCCGCCGGCGCCGATCACCGCCACCCGCTGGCCGACCGGCGCCTTGTCCCGCAGCACGTCCAGATAGGTCAGCACGCTGGGGTGGTCGATGCCGGGAATCGCCGGCAGCCGCACCTTGATGCCGGTGGCAACGATCACCTCGTCAAAGCCGCCGGCCAGCAATTGCTCGCGCGTGACGCGCTGGCCAAGTCGCACATCGACGTTCAATAAGGCCAGCCGGCGTTCAAAGTAGCGGATGGTTTCGGCGAATTCTTCCTTGCCGGGAATCTGCATGGCGACATTGAACTGGCCGCCCACGCTGCTGCTGGCGTCGAACAGGGTCACCTGGTGGCCACATTCGGCAGCGACGGTGGCGGCCGACAGGCCGGCCGGGCCGGCGCCCACCACCGCCACTTTTTTCGGCACCGCTTTTTGGGCGTACACCAACGTTGTTTCATGGCAGGCGCGCGGATTGACCAGGCAGCTGGCGCGCTGGTTCGCAAACGTGTGGTCGAGGCAAGCCTGGTTGCAGCCGATGCAGGTATTGATTTCATCGCTGCGGCCCGAGGCCGCTTTCGCCACGAAATACGGATCGGCCAGGAACGGGCGTGCCATCGACACCAGGTCGCAGTCGCCACGCGCCAGGATATCGTCCGCTTCGTGCGGCATGTTGATGCGGTTCGAGGCCACCACGGGAATGCTCACTTCGCGCCGCAGCCGTCCCGCCACGCTGGCAAAGGCGGCGCGCGGCACCGAGGTGACGATGGTCGGCACGCGCGCTTCATGCCAGCCGTAGCCGCTGTTGAGGATGGTCACGCCGGCCTGTTCCAGCGCCTTGGCCACCGTTACCACCTCGTCCCAGGTATTGCCGCCTTCGACCAGGTCCAGCAAGGAATGGCGGTACATGATGATGAAGTCAGGCCCGACGGCGGCGCGGATGCGGCGCACGATCTCGACGGCCAGGCGCATGCGGTTGGCGATATCGCCACCCCAGCGGTCAAGGCGCAAGTTGGTGCGCGCGCACAAAAACTGGTTCAGCAGATATCCTTCGCTGCCCATCACTTCGACGCCGTCGTAGCCGGCCTGTTTCGCCAGTCGCGCGCAGCGCACATAGGCGCCGATGGTGCGCTCGATGCCGCGTTCGGTCAGCGCGCGCGGACGGAACGGCGAAATCGGGGATTTTTTGGCCGAAGCGGACACCACGAAAGGCTGGTAGCCATAGCGGCCCGCGTGCAGGATCTGCATGACGATCTTGCCGCCCTCCTCGTGCACGGCGCGCGTCACCTTGCGGTGATTGAACACGTCGCCGAGGAAATTCATGGTGCCGCCAAACGGCAGCAGCCAGCCTTGCCGGTTCGGCGAAATGCCGCCCGTGACGATCAGCCCGACACCTCCGCGCGCGCGTTCGCGGTAAAACGCGGCCAGCTTGCCGTAGTGATAAAAACGGTCTTCCAGGCCGGTGTGCATGGAACCCATGATGACGCGGTTGCGCAAGGTGGTAAAGCCCAGGTCGAGCGGGGCCAGCAGGTGGGGATAGGTGGTCATGTCAGGCCAAGTCGGTAGGAACGTGCGGCGGCGACGTCCAGCAGGCGTACGGTAGCAAGCATTGCCGGCGGGCGCAGCGCTTTTCTGTAGACCCGGGGTTCTAAATATGTACGCAAGCGCACCTTGATGGCGCGCGCAGCTTGTGCCGGGCGATAGTTTCCCGTAGGCTAGCCTGCATGATGCGATTAACTTTTAGCCTGCTGCTGCTGTGCGCCGCGCCCTGGTCCACCCCGGCGCTGGCGCAGGCACCGCGCCTGGACACGCCGCGCCTCAAGGTCGAGGTCAAGCGCATCGAGGTCGATGCCCAGCGCATGTATGAAGTGAACGCGAATGCCGTGGTGCAGGCGGCGCCCGCCGTGGTCTGGAAAACCCTGACCGGCTACGAGCGCATGAGCGAGTTCGTGCCCGACCTCAGTTCCTGCCGCGTGCTGTCGCGCAACGGCAATGAAGTCATCATCGAGCAGCAGGGCATGGCCCGCTTCCTGTTCATGAACCACCCGATCCACCTGGTGGTGCGGGCCACGGAAACGCCGATGACGGCGATCGACATCGACCTGATTTCAGGCGACATGCGCCACTATGAATCGCGCTGGGCCTTGACGCCCATGCCCGAGACGGGCGGCACGCGCATCGTCTTTTCCAGCCGGCTGATGCCGGGCTTCTATGTGCCCGGCATGCTGGGCACGACCATGATACGCGGCGATATCGAACGCATGATGGGCGCCGTGATGGCGCGCATCGACAGCCAGCCGGCGACCGCTCCAGCCAAATAGTTCACGCCAAAGTATCAAGCCAAATACGTGTCGCGGTCGCGGATCTCGGCGTAGTTTTCCAGGTTGCCCAGCTTGACCGTCACCGGATTCAGGCTGGCCTGCGGCTGCATCGAGCGCCAGGCGAACAGCCATTCCTGTTCGATCGCCTCTTCGCGCGTCTTGGTAAAGGCGGCGCCCAGGGCGGCGCGCTGGCCGTATTCGACCAGGCCGTCAATGCCCGCCCAGCTGGGCAGGGTGCGCTGCACCGCGCGGTGCAGGCGTTCGCCGAACTCTTCGGTGTTATGGATGATCAGGCAGCTGTCGGCCGGCGCGAACAGGTCGAACAGTTTCTTGTCCCACACTTGCGAAAAACTCAAGGTGAGGCAGTTGCCGGCCGGGGTCAGACGGAACTGGCCCAGGCTCAGCGCCAGTTCGAGTTCGCTGCGCTGGCCGTAGCGGTGCAGTGTGGGGGGGCGTTGGTAATCGTGCATGCTAAGACTCAATCTTCAATATGGGGAATGGCAAGGCCGGCGCGCGGCAATCAGCGTGGCGGACGGATATGGCGCCGGATGCGCTGGGCGGTGGCGGCGAGATAAATCTCGCGCAGCAGGTAAGTGAAACAGCCGATCAGGCAGATCACGGCCAGCACGAAAAACACGGCGATGTATTTGTCGAGGGTCAGGTTCAGAATATCGCCCAAAAACAGCATGGCGATAATGACGCAGACGAAGAAACCGCACGCCGTGCTGAGGGAAATCGAATAGTTGATCAGATGAGTGCGCCGGTACAGGGTATCGAGCTCATCCATGTAAAAATCGTTGTAGCCAATATCAAGCCGGTCTTCCAGCACCCGCGTGCGGTCGATGATGCGGCCCAGGCGGTTGGTCAGCACCACCAGCATGGTGCCGATGCCGGTCAGCAGGAATACAGGCGCAATCGCCAGCTGGATGATGTGGCCAATGTCGCCGATCTGTATGTTCATGGATAAA
>Ga0308163_10000230_pt1 | contig 144072 bp, 132 predicted proteins | sample PhyTR1_FD_201037 | JGI IMG/M metagenome (GOLD analysis project Ga0308163, IMG submission 201037) | Phyllosphere microbial communities from UC Gill Tract Community Farm, Albany, California, United States - DLSLT.R1 | ecosystem: Host-associated > Plants > Phyllosphere > Unclassified | place...
GGTCGGCTGCATTCCGTGCCGGCGCGTGGATCTGGCGCGTAGAGCCGACCGTTGGTCGGCTGCATTCGGTGCCGGCGCCGGGAAACCACGTACCGCGCCAAGCCGACCAACGGTCGGCTCTACCGGACGTGGATCTGGCCGACCGTTGGTCGGCTGCATTCCGTTCCGCCGCGTGGATCTGGCGCGTAGAGCCGACCGTTGGTCGGCTGCATTCCGTGCCGGCGCGTGGATCTGGCGCGTAGAGCCGACCGTTGGTCGGCTGCATTCGGTGCCGGCGCCGGGAAACCACGTACCGCGCCAAGCCGACCAACGGTCGGCTCTACCGGGCGGGAATCTGGCGGACCGTTGGTCGGCTGCGTTCCGTTCCGGCGCGTGGTTCAGGCGTCGGGTTGGCTGGCGTCTTGCACCGGCCCAAGCTCGTGCAGCACCGCAGTGGCATAGCAGCCGGGCGGCAGCGCGAAGCTGAGTTCCAGCACGTCCGGCTGCAGCCACTGGTGCTGCAGCATCGCCGGGCGCAGGCGCAGCGCGCGGCGTTCCTGCTTCAGTCGGGCCCCTTCCAGTCCAGCACGCAATGCCAGCGACTGCTCGTCGCCGATCGCGTCCATCTCCAGCGCCGCCGCCGCATCGCTGCTGCGCAGTTCGCCCTCGCCCCACAACGGGCCGCTGGGGTGGATGTCGAACCGTGCCAGGCGGTCGGCCAGCAGGTCGGTGAACGGCTCGGGGCCGAACACGCTGCGGCTTCCGTCCAGCATCCACACCTCACCGTCCAGCGGCGCGTCCCAGTTGCCCTGCGCCACGCGTTCGGCGAGCACCTGGTTGAACAGCGCCGAGCGGGCGGCCGAGAGCAACAGCGAGCGCTGGTCCGGGCGCATCCGACGCCCGCCGAACATCGCCAGGGCGGCCGGCACGTTGCCGCCGTCGCGACCGAAGCGCTGCTCGCCGAACCAGTTCGGCAGGCCGCGCGCGGCGATCAATGACAACCGCTCGTCGATCGCGGCTGCGTCGCCCTGCACGTCGCGCAACACCAGCTTGAAGCGGTTGCCGGCCAGCGCACCGCGCTGCAGCTTGCGGTTGTGCCAGGTGGAATGGACCACCTCGATCTCATCGGAGGCCAACAGCGCCGGATCCGGTGCGACCCGCTTCGGCAGGTGCACGCTGAAACGCTGGGTGGTAACCGCATGGCGATCCTTCATGCCGGCGTAGCTGACTGCCATGTCAGGCAGCCCGGCCCAGCGCGCGAGCACTTTGGCCACGTGCACGGTGTTGGCGCCGCGCTTGCGGATCGTAAGCAGCAGGTGCTCGCCCTCCCCGCTCGGCTCGAACGCGGGCAGCTCGTCCACCTGGAAATCATCCGGCGTGGTGCGGATCTTCGCGGTCAGCAGCGGCGAGCCGAACGCCAGCGGCAGCGCGATCACAGCGCCACCAGCAGCACGACGGCCTGGGCGGCAATGCCTTCACCGCGCCCGGTGAAGCCCAGCTTCTCCGAGGTGGTGGCCTTCACGCTCACGCAGTCCAGCGCCACGCCGAGCACGCTGGCGATGCGCTCGCGCATGGCGGCCGCGTGCGGGCCCACCTTGGGCCGCTCGCAGATCACGGTGATGTCGGTGTTGCCGACCTGCCAGCCGCGTTCGCGCAGCAGGCTGTTGCAGTGCGCGAGCAGGTGCGCGCTGTCGGCCCCCTTCCAGCGCATGTCCGTCGGCGGGAAGTGCACGCCGATGTCGCCCAGCGACAGCGCGCCGAGCATCGCATCGCACAGCGCATGCAGGATCACATCGCCATCGCTGTGGGCCAGCACGCCGCAGCTGTGCGGCACGCGGATGCCGCCCAGCATCACGTGGTCGCCCTCGCCGAAGGCGTGGACGTCGTAGCCCTGTCCGATGCGGACCGGCGGGAAGGGTGCGGTGTTCATGGCAAAAACCTGCAGTTGTGGCGACGCGCGCGGGCTCAATACCCGCGACGCGCCAGCTCGAATTCGAATCGGGACAGATCGGCCGGGGTGGTGACCTTGAAGTTGTCCTCGCTGCCTTCCACCAGCAACGGGCGCAGTCCCTGCCGCTCCATCGCCATGGCATCGTCGGTGACCTCCACGCCGGCGTCGGCCGCCTCCTGCAGGGCCCGTGCCAGCTGGTGGCGGCGGAACAGCTGCGGGGTCAGCGCGCGCCACAGGCGGGCACGCGGCTCGGTGGCGTCGATGCCGCCGTCGTCGCCGGCACGCTTGAGGGTGTCGCGCACCGGTGCGGCCAGGATCGCCCCGACCGGATCATTGCGCCCCACTTCCAGCAGCCGGCCAAGGTCGGCGGCAGCCAGGTTGGGCCGTGCGGCGTCATGCACCAGCACGAAATCATCGGCCCGCACGCTGTCGGGCAAGGCCTGCAGGCCGGCCAGCACCGAGGCGGCGCGGGTGGCGCCACCGATGCAGGTCAGGATCGGCTTGTCGGCCAGCGACTGCCAGCCCGGCCAGTCGGTGTCGCCGTCGGCGACCACCACCATCACCCCGGCCACGACCGGGTGCGACAGCAGAGCCTCCAGCGTATGGGCCAGCAGCACCCGGTCGCCCGCGACCAGGTACTGCTTGGGGGTCTCCCCGCCGAAGCGGGTGCCGCGGCCGGCCGCCGGCACCACGGCCCAGACCGTGCCCATCAGGGCACGTCCTGGTGCGGTGCGTCGGGGTCGATCGCCACCGGCGCGCGCGCGGGCGCAACCGGGGCATCTTCCACCACGCGGTAGAACTTCTCGCCCGGCTTGATCATGCCCAGCTCGCTGCGCGCCCGTTCTTCGATGGCCGCCTGGCCTTCCTTGAGGTCCTTGACCTCGGCGGCCAGCGCGTCGTTGCGCTGTTGCAGACCGGCGTTGTCGCGCTTCTGGTTTTCGACCTGGGCTTCCAGGGTCATCACTTCACCTGAATTGCCCGGGCCGAACCAGAAACGGTACTGCAGCCACGCCAGCAACAGCGCCAGCAGCAGCAACATCCAGCGCCAGTTGCGCATGGGATCAGCGCTTCAGCGACACGAACGCATCACGGCCGGCGTAGCGCGCACCGGCACCCAGCGCTTCTTCGATGCGCAGCAGCTGGTTGTACTTGGCCACGCGGTCGCTGCGGCACAGCGAGCCGGTCTTGATCTGGGTGGCGGTGGTGGCCACGGCGATGTCGGCGATGGTGGTGTCTTCGGTTTCGCCCGAACGGTGCGACACGACGGCCGCGTAGTTGGCGGCGTCGGCCATGGCGATCGCTTCCAGGGTCTCGGTCAGGGTCCCGATCTGGTTGACCTTGATCAGGATGGCGTTGGCGGTGCCCGAGGCGATGCCTTCCTTGAAGATCTTCGGGTTGGTCACGAACAGGTCGTCGCCGACCAGCTGCACCTTGCCGCCGATGCGGTCGGTAAGCAGCTTCCAGCCCGCCCAGTCGTTCTCGGCCAGGCCGTCTTCGATGGTGATGATCGGGTACTGCGCGGCCCAGTCGGCCAGGAAGTCGACGAACTGCTCGGAGGTCAGGCGCTTGTTCTCGCCCACCAGGTTGTACTTGCCGTTTTCGTAGAACTCGGTGGACGCCACGTCCAGGCCCAGCATCACGTCTTCACCGGCGGTGTAGCCGGCCTTGCCGATCGCTTCCAGGATGGTGTCCAGCGCTTCGACGTTGCTGCGGAAGTCCGGCGCGAAGCCGCCTTCGTCGCCCACGGCGGTGCTCAGGCCATGGCCCTTGAGCACGGACTTGAGCGAATGGAAGATTTCGGTACCGGCGCGCAGCGCCTCGGAGAACGAGGTGAAGCCGACCGGCAGAACCATGAATTCCTGGAAGTCGACGTTGTTGTCGGCATGCGCGCCGCCGTTGATGATGTTCATCATCGGCACCGGCAGCGACGGAGTCACGCCGGTCTTGCCGGCCAGGTACTGCCACAGCGCCTGCTTGTTGGCAGCGGCGGCGGCGTGCGCGGTGGCCATGGACACAGCCAGCAGCGCGTTGGCGCCCAGGCGGCCCTTGTTCTCGGTGCCGTCGAGGTCGATCAGGCGACGGTCCAGGCCTTCCTGGTCGGCGGCGTCATAGCCCTTCAGCGCGTTGGCGATGGTGGTGTTGACGTTGGCCACGGCGTTGCGCACGCCCTTGCCCAGGTAACGGGTCTTGTCGCCGTCACGCAGCTCCACTGCTTCCTTGCTGCCGGTCGAGGCGCCCGACGGAACCGCGGCGCGGCCGAACGAACCGTCCTCGAGGATGACATCGGCTTCCAGCGTGGGGTTGCCACGGCTGTCGAGGATTTCACGGGCGTGGATGCTGCGGATCGTGGTCATGGTGGGCCGGTTACCAGTCAGGAAGGGGAAACGCCAAAAAAGGAGCGCTGAAAAAGCTGCCGCGTGATTATCGCCATCCACCTGCCGCTTGCCAAATCGGCGTGCGGGCAGGCAGCGGCGGCAACAGCCTAGAACAGCGCCGGTACCAGCAGCGCTACCAGCAGCAGCGCCATCAACATCAGCGCACACACGCCCCCGGCCGGTTGCCGGCGCAGGCGCAGGGCCAGAACGCTGGCGACCCCGCCGCCCAGCAGCAGGCCGACGCCCAGCGCCAGGGTGAAATACAGGTACGGGGCGGTGGCCTGCAGGGCGTGGCTGCCATCGCCGGGCATGCCCATGCTGCTCATCACCAGCACCACCAGCATGAAGGCGCAGGCCCAGGCGCCGATCGACATCAGCAGCGCGGCCCAGCCCCAGGGCCAGGTGCGCCAGCGGCGGCGCACGTCCTGCACCGCCTTCGGGTCCCGGCTCATGCCGGCCGCCCGGCAGGGCGACCGGTGCACGGCGCGATCAGGCGCCTGCGTCCAGCGTGGTACCGGCCTTGCGCTCACGCGCGGCGCGTATGAAACCGATGAACAGCGGGTGGCCATCGCGCGGGGTGGACAGGAACTCCGGGTGGGCCTGGCACGCCAGGAACCACGGGTGCTGGTCGCGCGACAGTTCCACCACTTCCACCAGGGTGTCGTCCATCGACTTGCCGGCGATCACCAGGCCCGCATCTTCCAGCTGGGTGCGGTAGCGGTTGTTGAACTCGTAGCGGTGGCGGTGGCGCTCGGACACCACGTCCTTGCCGTACAGCTCGCGGGCCAGCGTGCCCGGCTTCAGGCGCTGCTCCTGCAGGCCCAGGCGCATGGTGCCGCCGAGGTCGCTCTTGTCGTCACGCTTTTCCACATCGCCGGTGGCGGTGCGCCATTCGGTGATCAGGCCGATCACCGGGTTCGGCGACTGGCGATCGTTCTCGGTGCTGTTGGCGCCGTCCAGGCCGGCCACGTGGCGGGCGAAATCGACTACCGCCGCCTGCATGCCGTAGCAGATGCCGAAGTACGGCACCTGCTGCTCGCGGGCGAACTGCGAGGTCAGCACCTTGCCTTCGAAGCCGCGGTCGCCGAAGCCGCCCGGCACCAGGATGCCGTCGACGTCCTTCAGCGCGCCCATGTCGCTGCCTTCCAGGTCCTGGGCTTCCAGCCACTTCAGGTTGACCTTGGTGCGCTGGCGCAGGCCGCCGTGCTTGAGCGCTTCACCGACCGACTTGTAGGCATCCTGGTGGTCGACGTACTTGCCGACCACCGCGATGGTGACCTCGTCCAGCGGGTGCAGGGTGGCGTCCACCGCCGCTTCCCACTCGTGCAGGTCGGCCGGGCCGGCCTTGTCGCCGAGCTTGAACTGGTTGATGACGATGTCATCCAGGCCCTGGGCGTGCAGGCCCATCGGGATGCGGTACAGCACGTCCACGTCCGGCACGCTGATCACCGCGCGCTCGGAAACGTTGGTGAACTGGGCGATCTTGCGGCGCTCCGAATCCGGCACCACCTGCTCGGACCGGCACAGCAGCACGTCCGGCTGGATGCCGATCGAGCGCAGTTCCTTGACCGAGTGCTGGGTGGGCTTGGTCTTCAGCTCGCCGGCGGCGGCGATGTACGGCACCAGGGTCAGGTGCATGAACAGCGCCTTTTCCGGGCCACGCTCGGTGCGCACCTGGCGGATCGCCTCCAGGAACGGCAGCGACTCGATGTCGCCCACGGTGCCGCCGATCTCGACCAGGGCCACGTCGAAGCCTTCGGTGGCCTCGTCCATGCAGCGGCGGATCTCGTCGGTGATGTGCGGGATGACCTGCACGGTGGCGCCCAGGTAGTCGCCGCGGCGCTCCTTGCGGATCACATTCTCGTAGATGCGGCCGGTGGTGACCGAATTCTTGCGGCTCAGGCGGGTACGCACGAAGCGCTCGTAATGGCCCAGGTCCAGGTCGGTCTCGGCGCCGTCGTCGGTGACGTAGACCTCGCCGTGCTGGAACGGGCTCATGGTGCCCGGATCGACGTTGATGTACGGGTCGAGCTTCATCATCGTGACGGTGAGGCCACGGGCTTCAAGGATGGAGGCAAGTGACGCGGCGGCAATGCCTTTGCCGAGCGAGGACACTACGCCGCCGGTTACGAAGATCAAGGGAGTCATGGCTGGGGGTGTCCTGTCAGGAAGGGGAAGACGGCGCCGGCGCGCAGGGCGGCGGACGACGTGAAGGGGAAAGGGGGGCGGATCCGGTCGGCGGGGGCGGTGGACACACGCGCCGGGGACGGGATCGGGGAAGCAGCGCGGGGACCAGTCGGCGAGGTCGGGGTGGCCGTGCCGGTCGCCGTTGGGACCGTCACCTCCTGCCTACCCTGCTGGCGATCGCGCACGATCAGGCCAGTCCATTCGCTGATGGATGACACGCACTGCTCCCGGAAAGCGCTAGTTTACAGATTGAAGGCCGCAAGCCCAAGCACTGGATTGCGGTCCCCACAAAAAAGGCGCCCCGGCAAGGCCGGGGCGCCCATGGCAGCAGAAGAAGGCTCAGCGCTTCTTTTTGGCCTCTTCCTCTTCTTCCTTCTGCGGGGCCTGCGCGCCCCTGGCCTTCATCTCGGCCGAGGCCTGGGCCCGGCGCTTGGCCTTGGCGTCCGCCTCGGACTGGGCCTGGTCGGCCTGTTCGCCCTGCTGCGGCGTGGGCTGGCCCTGTCCGGCGTTCTGGGCCATGGCCAGCGGCACAGCCACGAAGGCGGCGGCAATGGCAACGATGGTCAGCAACTTCTTCATGGGTTACTCCTCGCGGTATCGGCTTGGGATGGGGTCGCCGGGGTAGGGTTTCCACCACGCACAGTGTATCCAACCCTGGTCGGCCGCCCCCTGAACGTGCGGCGTGCAAAAAAACCGTCCAGACCGCAAACTTCGCCGTCGCTTTGCGCTATATGAAAACAGATGAACGCCCGTTATAACGCCGCCGATATTGAAGTCCTGTCCGGCCTGGACCCGGTCAAGCGCCGCCCCGGCATGTACACCGACACCGCCCGCCCGAACCACCTGGCGCAGGAAGTCATCGACAACGCCGTCGATGAGGCCCTGGCCGGGCATGCCCGTACGGTCGAGGTCACCCTGTACAAGGACGGCAGCTGCGAGGTCAGCGATGACGGCCGCGGCATGCCGGTGGACATCCACCCCGAGGAGAAGATCCCCGGCGTCGAGCTGATCCTGACCCGCCTGCACGCGGGCGGCAAGTTCAACAACAAGAACTACACCTTCTCCGGCGGCCTGCACGGCGTGGGCGTGAGCGTGGTCAATGCGCTGTCGACCCTGGTCGAGGTGCACATCAAGCGCGAGGGCAGCGAACACCGTATCACCTTCCGCAATGGCGACCGCGCCAGCCCGCTGGAAGTGGTGGGCAGTGTCGGCAAGAAGAACACCGGTACCCGCGTGCGCTTCTGGGCCGACCCGAAGTACTTCGATACGCCCAAGTACAACCTGCGCGCCCTGCGCCACCTGCTGCGCGCCAAGGCGGTGCTGTGCCCCGGCCTGACCGTGAAGCTGCGCGACGAAGCCACCGACGAGCAGGACACCTGGTACTACGAAGATGGCCTGAGCGATTACCTCAAGGCCGAGCTGGGCGAGCGCGAGATGCTGCCGGCCGACCTGTTCGTGGGCCACCTGAAGAAGGAAAACGAGATCGTGGACTGGGCCCTGGCCTGGATTCCGGAAGGCGAACTGGTCCAGGAAAGCTACGTCAACCTGATTCCGACCGCCCAGCACGGCACCCATGCCAATGGCCTGCGCACCGGCCTGACCGAGGCGCTGCGCGAGTTCTGCGACTTCCGCAACCTGCTGCCGCGCGGGGTCAAGCTGGCCCCGGAAGACGTGTGGGACCGGGTGTCGTTCGTGCTGTCGTTGAAGATGACCGACCCGCAGTTCAGCGGCCAGACCAAGGAGCGCCTGTCCTCGCGCCAGGCCGCCGGGTTCGTCGAGGGTGCCGCGCACGACGCCTTCAGCCTGCTGCTGAACCAGAACGTGGACATGGGCGAGAAGATCGCCCAACTGGCCATCGAGCGCGCCAGTGCGCGCCTGAAGACCGAAAAGCTGGTGACCCGCAAGAAGGTCACCCAGGGCCCTGCCCTGCCCGGCAAGCTGGCCGACTGCATCAGCCAGGACCTGTCGCGTACCGAGCTGTTCCTGGTGGAAGGCGACTCGGCCGGCGGCAGTGCCAAGCAGGCGCGCGACAAGGACTTCCAGGCGATCATGCCGCTGCGCGGCAAGATCCTGAACACCTGGGAAGTTTCCTCGGGTAGCGTGCTGGCCTCCGAAGAAGTGCACAACCTGGCCATCGCGATCGGCTGCGACCCGGGCAAGGACGACATCAGCGGGCTGCGCTACGGCAAGGTGGTGATCCTGGCCGACGCCGACTCCGACGGCCTGCACATCGCCACGCTGCTGACCGCCCTGTTCCTGAAGCACTTCCCGGCGTTGGTCGATGCCGGCCACGTGTTCGTGGCAATGCCGCCACTGTTCCGTATCGACGTGGGCAAGCAGGTGTTCTACGCGCTGGATGAAGAAGAGAAGCGCACCATGCTGGACAAGATCGAGCGCGAGAAGATCAAGGGCACGGTCAGCGTGACCCGCTTCAAGGGCCTGGGCGAGATGAATCCGCCGCAGCTGCGCGAGTCGACCATCCACCCCGACACGCGCCGCCTGGTGCAGCTGACCATCGACGATGGCGAACAGACGCATTCGCTGATGGACATGCTGCTGGCCAAGAAGCGCGCGGGCGACCGCAAGCAGTGGCTGGAGAACAAGGGCGACCTGGCCTCGCTGGAAGTCTGATCGCGCCGCCCGCCGCAGCCTGATGGAAAAGCCCGCCTACCGGCGGGCTTTTCTTGTTGTGCTCCGAGTGACGCAGGTACCCACCGCGGGTGGGTGCGGAAGACATCGCCAGCCGCGAACGGGTCCGTGAAAGGGCGATAATCGAACCACGTACACCTGAAGACCCGCCGATGACCGGTATCCGCACCGCCCTGCCCGCCGACTACGACGCCATCACCGACGTATGGGAAGCGTCGGTGCGGGCCACGCACGACTTCCTGCCCGAACACGCCATACAGACGCTGCGACCGCTGATCCGCGAGGTCTACCTGGCGGCGGTGGACCTGCATGTGCATGGCGATGCGCACGGCGCGATCGACGGCTTTGTCGGGGTCGCCGACGGCCGCATCGAAATGCTGTTCATCCACCCGCAGCGGCGCGGCGGCGGCATTGGCAAACACCTGCTGCGACATGCCATCGAGACGCTCGGCGCCACCGCACTGGACGTCAACGAACAGAACCCGCAGGCGGTCGGCTTCTACCAGCATCAGGGCTTCGTCGTCACCGGGCGCTCGCCGCTGGATGGCCAGGGTCAGCCGTATCCCTTGCTGCACATGGCGCTGCCCGACGCGGCGCGACCCTCTTCCTGATCGAGTGTTCCCATGTATTTCGACCCGACCCTGCAGCTCAAAAGCGCGCGCCTGGTACTGAGCCCGATCCGCGCCAGCGACGGCGCTGCCCTGTTCGCCATCCAGTCCGATCCGGCGGTGATGCGCTACTGGAACCACCCCGCCTGGACCGACATCAAGCAGGCCTACGCGCAGATCCTGGATGACCTGGCCGCGATGCGGGCCGGCACCCAGCTCAAGCTGGGCATCCGAGAGCACGCCGACGCGCCGCTGCTCGGCATCTGCGTGGTGTTTGCGATCGATGCCGAGTCACGCCGCGCCGAGATCGGCTACCACCTGGCGCCGGATGCACAGGGCAAGGGCTACATGCGCGAAGCGCTGCAGTGCTTCATCGACCACCTGCTGGACGACCGTGGCCTGCGCCGGCTGGAAGCCGAGATCGACCCGCGCAACGTGCCCTCGGCCCGCGTGCTGGAGCGGATCGGGTTCCAGCGCGAAGGACTGCTGCGCGAGCGCTGGTGCGTGGGCGGAGAGCTGTCCGACTCGGCGTTGTACGGGTTGCTGGCATGGGACCGTAGCGCCTGACCCCTGCGCTGCGGGCGGGCGCGACCCTGCCTGCGTCCTATTAAAAAACCCGCCTTTCGGCGGGTTTTTCGTGGCAGCCGGGCAGCTTGGCAACCGGGCAGAGCCCGGCTCTACGGGGGGCTTACGCCCAGCCGAACAGCTCGAACAGGCGCAGGATCAGGTACGCGCAGCCGCCTGCCGCCGGGATCGTGAGGATCCAGGCCCAGACGATGCGCTCGATCACGCCGAAGCGCAGCGAACGCGGGTTCTTGGCGTAGCCCACGCCCATGATCGCCGTGGAGATGCTGTGCGTGGTCGACACCGGCATGCCGAAATGCGCCGCCAGGGTCAGGATCGTGGCCGAACTGGTCTCGGCGGCGAAGCCGTGGATCGGGTGCAGCTTGACCATCTTGTGCCCGAGGGTCTTGATGATCTTCCAGCCACCCGACGCCGTACCGGCCGCCATCACCACCGCGCAGGTCAACACGATCCACATGGCGATGCCGTCACCGGCACTGGCCTGCGGATGCATGAAGGCCAGCCACGACGGCAGGTCGTTCAGCGCACCGGTCGCTTCGGCACCGATCAGGGTCATGGCGATGATGCCCATGGTCTTCTGGGCGTCGTTGTGGCCGTGGGCGAAGCCCATGTAGGCGGCCGACACGATCTGGGCCTTGCCGAAGAACGCATTGACGATGCGCGGTCGCGCCAGGCGCCCGAGCCAGCCACCGGCCTTGGCCATGCCGGCGATGATCGCCCAGAGCAGCAGCATCACCACGATGCCCAGCAGGAAGCCGGCCACCGGCGAGGTGATCATCGGCAGGAACACCTTCCACAGCAGGCCCTTGTTCTGGGCCCAGGTGCCGATCCGCTCGGACCAGATCAACGCGTCCCAGTTGTTGTGGGCCGCGGCCAGGCCGGCGCCGCACAGGCCGCCGATCAGGGCGTGCGAGGACGACGAGGGCAGGCCCTTCCACCAGGTGATCAGGTTCCAGATGATGCCGCCCAGCAGCGCGCACAGGATCACCTGCGGGGTCACGTCGACCACGTTGGTGTTGAGCAGGCCCGAGGCGATGGTCAGCGCCACGGCGGTGCCGGTCAGGGCGCCGATGAGGTTCATGAACGCCGCGAGCATCACCGCCCAACCGGGGGAGAGCACTTTGGTCGCCACCACGGTGGCGATGGAGTTGGCGGTGTCGTGGAAGCCGTTGATGAACTCGAAGACGAGCGCGGCCAGGATCACCACCAGGACAAGGGTCAGCATGCTGTGGCGTCCGTCAGCTGTTCTTCAGCACGATCTGGTACGCCACCACACCGGCCTCGCGGCAACGGTCGATGGCTTTTTCCAGGATCTCGAAGAACTCCTTGAGCAGGAACATCTGCAGGTTGTCCAGGCGGCCGGAGTAGATGTCGCGGTACAGCTCGAGCATCAGGCGGTCGGCTTCATTCTCCAGCGAGCGCAGCTTCTCGTTGAGCGCGGTCATCCGGTCCAGGTTCATGTGGCGCAGGTCGTTGACCATCTCCACCACCACGCTGGCGGCCTGCTCGAGCATCGCCGCGCGCGGCGCGAAATCGATGTGCTCCAGGTGGGCGGTGGCCAGCGAGTAGCGGTCGGCGAACTTCTCGACCTGCTTGGGAATCTTGTACAGGGCCGAGCCCAGCGCTTCGATGTCCTCGCGCTCGATCGGGGTCATGAAGCTGTCCACCAGGGCCTGGCTGATCTTGTCCGAGGCGGCACGTTCGCGCAGGCGGGCCAGCTTGAAGGCGTCCAGCGCCGGCTGGCGGTCGGAATCGCGCAGCATGGCGTGCAGCGCCTTTGCGCTGTCCTGGGCGGCCTGGGCAGCCTCGTCCAGCAGGGTGTAGAACTGTTTGCCGGAGCCGAAAATGGTCTGCAGAGAGAACATTGAGAAACCTATTCGCCGTCGAGGAAGGACGGCACCGGGCGGAATTATGACGGTTTGATGTCCATTCCGGGTACTCCCCCCCCGTCTTCACACCGCCGAGGGCCTGCCTGAACGACTCTGTTTGCTTCCCTGCCCCGGCCTTTTGTTAAGATGCGCGGGCGCCTTCGGGCGCACTCTATGGACGACGACCCTTACCCCCCGCCGCACCGCCGCGCTCGCGCGCCCTACGGTAGCCGCCATCGCTTGAACACGCCCTCCCTGCCACCAACCGGGGACGACGCCCGTGTTTGAACTGATTATTGTCCTGGCCCTGATCCTGCTCAACGGCTTCTTCGCCATGTCCGAGATGTCGGTCATGACCTCGCGCAAGAGCCGCCTCAAGCAGATGGCCGGCACCAGCAAGCGCGCCGCACGCGCGCTGGAATTGTCTGAAAAGCCCGAGAGCTTCCTGTCCACGGTGCAGATCGGGATCACCCTGATCGGCATCCTGACCGGTGTGTTCGGCGGCGAGGCGATCGGCCTGGCCATCGCCAAGTGGCTGCACAGCGTTTTCCCCGCCTTTGCCTATGCCAGTGAAGTAGGCAAGGCACTGGCCGTGGCGCTGATCACCTTCCTGACGCTGATCTTCGGCGAACTGGTGCCCAAGCGGCTGGCGATCACCCGCTCGGAGGACATCGCTGGGCTGGTCGCCTGGCCGATGGGCTGGCTGTCCCGGATCGCCTTCCCGGCGGTGTGGCTGCTGTCGCACAGCACCCGGCTGGTGCTGCGGGTGCTGGGCCTGGGCAAGGACGAGGCCGCATCGGTGACGGAAGAAGAGATCCGCATGCTGGTGGCCGAAAGCCACGAGGCCGGCGTCATCGACGCGCACGAGCGCGACATGATGAACCGGGTGATGCGCCTGGGCGACCGCACTGCCGACAGCCTGATGACCCCACGCAACCGGATCGCCTGGCTGGACACCGTGGCCGACCCGGAGAAGAACATCGCCACGATGCGCGAGAACGAGTTCTCCCGATACCCGGTGTACCGCGACAACGACCAGGACATCGTGGGCGTGCTGGAAGTGAAGAGCCTGGTGACACGCCTGGTGCGCGATGACCATTCGCTGTTCCAGCAGCTGCGCGAGCCGCTGTATGTGTCCGAATCCACCCATGCGATGAAGCTGCTGGAGATCTTCCGCGAGGAACAGCAGTCGATGGCGCTGGTGGTGGACGAATACGGCGAGATCCAGGGCCTGGTCACCATCAGCGACCTGATGGGCGCGGTGGTCGGCCGCCTGCAATCGGTGGAGAACGTGGACGAGGACGCCCTGGTGGTGACCCGCGAGGACGGCTCCTACCTGGTGGACGGTTCGCTGTCGATCGAAGACCTGCGCGAACTGATGGGCAATGCCGAACTGCCCGATGCCGAAGACGGCGATTACTACACGCTGGCCGGCATGTGCATCCACTTCTTCGGGCGCATTCCGCACGCGGGCGAGTATTTCGACTGGGCCGGCTGGCGCATCGAGATCGTCGACCTGGACGGTGCGCGGGTGGACAAGCTGCTGCTGCGCACACTGTCCGAAGAAGAGACCGATGAACTCACCGGCTGATCCGTCCCCGCCGGACGCGGGGCGGCCGGCGTACCGCAACGAAGGCATCCGCACGTTGCTGGCGATGTTCGACCACGGCGACCCGGAGGAGCGGCTGCTGCTGGGCAACATCCTGCAGGACCTGCAGCAGAGCGCGTTCGGTGTGTTCCTGTTCGTGGCGATCCTGCCAGCCTTCATTCCGATCCCGGGCGTCGGCGGCGCGGTGAGTGGCCCGCTGATCCTGCTGATCGGCGGCCAGATGCTGTTCGGTCTGCGCCGGCCGTGGCTGCCGCAGTTCATCGCCAACCGCGGCCCGAAGCGCGGCACCATGCACCGTTTCCTGGCCCGTATCGACGGCGCCCTGCGGCGGCTGGACAAGCTGCTGAAGCCGCGCCTGCCCGCCCTGCTGGTGCCGCGACCGGCGCACGCGCTGACCGGCCTGCTGTTGATCCTGGTGGCGCTGCTGCTGTCGCTGCCGATCCCGTTCACCAACTACCTGTTCGGCTTCCAGCTGCTGCTGTTCGCGCTGGCGTTGCTGGAGCGGGACGGCATGCTGATGCTGTTGAACTGGATCGGCGCGCTGGCGGCGATGCTGTTCTTCGGCTTCAGTTCCGGACAGCTGGTGAGCTATACGGTGGAGCAGGTCCAGCGCTGGTTCTGAGGGGCGCGCCGACAGGCGCCGACCAACGGTCGGGGCCTGCCTGTGTTTCGGGGTGCGCCTACTGCGTCGGCCAACGCTCGGGGCTACTCCGGGTAGAGCCGACCGTTGGTCGGCTGCCCGGAAATCGCCCGGCACTCACGCCCCGGGCTTGAGATCCACGGTACCGGTGTCGGACAACGCGCCCGGGTCATCGGTGACGGCCGACAACACGAAATACAACGCGCTGCCAAGCAGGCCGCCGGGGCCGTCCCAGTACTCGGCCGATTCGGCGCTGACATGGATCAGGCGCAGGTTCGGGTCGTCCTTGCCACCGGGGAAGAACAGCTTCATCGCCGGCGACCACAGTTCCTCGATCTTCGCCCGGTCATCGACGATGCGCGCGGTGCCGGCGACCGACACGTAGGTGTTGCCCGAGGGAGAGGAATAGGACACGTTGACGCGCGGGTTGAGCGCGATCTCGGCCACCTTGGGGCTGTCGGCTTCGGTGGCGAACCAGAGGTCGCCATCGAACTCGACTTCCTGCGTGCCGAGCGGACGGCTGTAAAGCCGGCCGTCGACACCGACGGTGGTGAACATGGCGATGTCGACATCGCGGATCATGCCCGCCAGTTGTTTGATGTGCTGTTGTCGGTCGTGTTCTGCCATGGGGTGACTCCTGAAACGGGAGCCCCCATCACAGCCGATCGGCAGCCACGGCAGCGTGAACCGCGCAGTCACGCAACCTTCGCGCGCAGTCGCAACGCTGTCCCTACGCGCTGGCCTTCCACGCCTGCATCGCCAGCCCGAACGAGCGCTTGCGTGCGCCATGATCGAAGATGTTGGCGGTGAGCAGCAGTTCGTCGGGCTTGTGGCGCGCCGCGAACGCGGCCATGCCCTCGCCCACCTGGCGCACGTCACCGACCACCGCACACGCCAGCGCGTTCTGAACGCCCAGCTTCTCATGCGGCTGCCAGAAGTCTTCGATGTCATCGATCGGCGGCGGAATCAGCCCCGGCTTGCCGCGCCGCAGGTTGACGAAACTCTGCTGCTGGGTCGTGAACAGACGCTTGGCCTCCGCCTCGGACTCGGCCGCCACCACGTTGATGCCCAGCACCGCGTACGGCGCCTCCAGGTACTGCGAGCGGCGGAACTCGCGGCGGTACACCGCCAGCGCCTCGTCCATCGCATCGGGCGCGAAGTGCGACGCGAACGCGAACGGCAGGCCCATCGCGGCGGCCAGGCGCGCGCTGAACAAGCTGGAGCCCAGCAGCCACACCGGCACCGGGATGCCGGCACCAGGCACCGCACGCACCGCCTGGCCGGTCTGGGCCGGTTCGAAGTAATGCAGCAGTTCGCGCACGTCCTGCGGGAACTGGTCGGCGCTGTCGAAGTAGCGGCGCAGGGCGCGCGCGGTGGGCTGGTCGGTGCCGGGCGCGCGGCCCAGCCCCAGGTCGATGCGATCGGGGTAGAGCGAGGCCAGCGTGCCGAACTGCTCGGCCACCTGCAGCGGCGAATGGTTGGGCAGCATGATGCCGCCGGCGCCTACGCGGATACGCGTGGTGCCGCCGGCCACGTGGCCGATCAACACGGCGGTGGCGGCGCTGGCGATACCGGGCATGTTGTGGTGTTCGGCCAGCCAGTAGCGGTGGTACCCCCAGCCTTCGGCGTGCTGGGCCAGGTCCAGCATGTTGGCGAAGGCCTGGGTGGTGTCACTGCCCTCGCAGACGGGGGCCAGATCAAGAATCGACAGTTGCATGGAGGGGTTCCGTCCAGGAGTCATCCCTTCCAGATGGGGCTGGCCACCGCCCGCCGCCAGTGCCGGTGGCGGGATGCTGATTCCTGCGGTTCGGGTTCGTGAGGGCGCTACCCGGCCGCCGGTAGCGCCGCGCCCTGCCCGCCGAGCAGCGCTCAGGCGGCTTCAGTACCGGGTTGATCCACCAGCGGCTGCAACCGCGCATCCAGCGCCACGCGCTCGTCGAACACGAAGCACCGGCCCTGGTAGCCTTCGCCGCCGACGGCCTCGAAGTACCCCAGGATGCCGCCGTCCAGCTGCAGCACGTTGTCCATGCCGTCGTTGCGCATCCACAGCGCGGCCTTTTCACAGCGGATGCCGCCGGTGCAGAAGCTGACCACGGTGCTGTCGCGCAGCGCCTCGCGGTGCGGCGCCAGTGCGTCGGGCAGGTCGGTGAACTTGGTGATCGGCAGCACCAGCGCATCCTGGAAGGTGCCGTACTCGATTTCCTGGGTGTTGCGGGTGTCCAGCATCACCACCGGCTTGCCGGCATCGTCATGGCCCTGGCGCAGCCAGCGCTGCACCGTGGCCGGGTCCACCGACGGCGCGCGCGGGTACGCCAGCGGCTGGCCGTCGTCGATGCGGAAGCTGATGATCTCCGGCTTGACCTTGGCCTTGAGCCGCGCGAAGGGCTGCATCTGGCTGTAGCTGGTTTTCACCCGCAGCCCGGCAAAGCGCGGGTCGGCGTGCAGCGCAGCGTAGAAATCGGCAATGCCGGTTTCGGTGCCGGCCAGGAACAGGTTGATGCCCTCGCCCGCCACCAGAATGGTGCCGCGCAGTCCGCCCGCGGTGGCGCGCTCCAGCAGCGTGGCGCGCAGCGCGGCGGGGTCGGCGATGGGGGTGAAATGGTAGGCAGCGGTATTGGCGATCATCGGCCCATTATAAATGCCGACCGCCCCGCTGCCGGGGCCGTGGACGCTGCGGTTCAGCCGCGCAGCAGCACGAACGGCAGGAACACCAGCGCCGCCGCGGCAACCATGCCCAGCAGCACGGCGACCACGAACAGCGGTCGGCGCTGCAGCAGGCTGCCGAAGGTTTCGGCGGTGCCATCACGCAGCGCCGCCTCGCGCTCGGCCCGCACGCGCACCCCGCGGGCCTCCTGGTAGGGCGCCATCAGGGCCTTGGCGCGCGGCAGGTCCTCATTGTCACGGATCCAGATTCCGCCCCAGGAGATGCCCCACGGGCTGGGTTCGGTGCGGTAATGGGCGATGCCCGCCTTGTCCAGCAGGGCGATCACGTCCTGGATTTCATCGTCCGCGACATTGCGCAGGTTGAGCAGCAGTTTCGACATGCGCCCATGATAGCGCCCGGCGATGCGCTACCCTTGCGTCCCGTTTTTGCGATCCGGAGCCGCCATGCGCCGCCTGCCCTCCTATCTGCTTGCCCCCCTGATGCTGCTGGCGCTTGCCGGCTGCACCCCGCCCGGCCCGCCCCCGGGCGGCACGATCGCGCAGTTCGAGAAGACCGATACCCAGCCGGGCACCGGCGCCGAGGCCACGCCCGGCAGCAAGGTGACCGTGCATTACACCGGCTGGATCTACGACGAACGCACCGCCGACAAGCACGGCGACAAGTTCGACAGCTCGGTCGACCGTGGCGAGCCTTTCAGCTTCGACCTCGGCCAGGGCCAGGTCATCAAGGGCTGGGATGAAGGCTTCGCCGGGATGAAAGTGGGCGGCAAGCGCACGTTGATGATTCCCGCCGAGTACGGCTACGGCGACCGCGGTGCCGGCCCGATCCGGCCCGGTTCGTCGCTGGTGTTCGATGTCGAACTGCTAGACGTCACTCCGCGCTGATTGGCCCGCATGACCGTTTCCAGCACTGCCGCGCGACGCGTGGCGATCATTGGCGGTGGTCCGGCCGGGCTGATGGCGGCCGAAACCGTGCGCGCCGCCGGCCACCAGGTCGATGTGTATGAGGCCAAGGGCTCGCCCGGGCGCAAGTTCCTGATCGCCGGCAAGGGCGGGTTGAACCTGACCCACTCCGATGCGCACGACGTGTTCGTGGCGCGCTACCGCGAGCGGGCCAGCGAGGTGGGCGCATGGCTGGCCGACTTCGATGGCCCGGCACTGCGCGACTGGGCGCTGGGTTTCGGCGTGGAGACTTACGTGGGCAGTTCCGGCCGGGTGTTCCCGGTGGACCGCAAGGCCGCCCCGCTACTGCGCGGCTGGGTGCGCCGCCTGAAGGAACAGGGCGTACGGCTGCATGTGCAGCATCGCTGGACCGGCTGGGCAGACGACGGTGCCCTGCGCTTTGAAACGCCCGAGGGCGAGGTCACGGTGCAGGCCGATGCCGTGGTACTGGCGATGGGCGGTGGCAGCTGGCCGCAGCTTGGCTCGGATGCGGCATGGGTGGCACCGCTGGCCGCGCGCGGCATTGATATGGCGCCGCTGCAATCGGCCAACTGCGGCTTTGACGTCGACTGGACCGCGTACTTCCGCGATCGCCAGGCTGGTGCGCCGTTGAAGCCGCTGGTGGCCCATTGGGTCGCGCTGGACGGTCAACCACGCACGCTGCAGGGCGAATGCGTGATCAGCGCCGATGGCATCGAAGGCAGCCTGATCTATGCGATGGCCGCGGACCTGCGCGACACCCTCGCGCGCGATGGCGCGGTGACGCTGCATCTGGACCTGCTGCCCGGCCAGACCGAGGCGCAGCTGCTGGACAAGCTGCAGCGCCCCCGCCAGGGCCGCAGCTTCGGCGAGCACCTGCGCCGCCAGCTGGGGCTGGGCGGGGTCAAGTCGGCGCTGCTGTTCGAAGTGCTCGGCAAGGACGCCGGCCAGTTGCCGGCCGACCGCATCGCCGCCGCGCTGAAGCGGCTGCCGCTGTCGCTGCTGCGCCCGCGCCCGATGGCCGAGGTGATCAGCACCGCCGGCGGCGTCCGCCTGGAGGCGCTGGACGCGCAGCTGATGCTGCGGCAGATGCCAGGCACGTTCTGCGCTGGCGAGATGCTGGATTGGGAAGCACCCACCGGCGGCTACCTGCTGACCGCCTGCTTTGCCAGCGGGCTGCGCGCCGGGCGCGGCGTGATCACGTACCTCCAGACCCGGTAAGCGGGCCGCGTTGAAACGCCGGTAACGGGCGCCGTGGACCCGGTAGTGCCGGCCGCTGGCCGGCTCCACGCAGATCCATGGGCACCATGAGGAGCCGGCCAGCGGCCGGCACTACCTTGCACCTCGGGCACCGCGCGGAGCCGGCCAGCGGCCGGCACTACCGGGTCAGGGGCGTTGCATGCGCACCGAAGCGAGCGGGATGCCGGTGGGATGCGGGTAGCTTTCCTCACGTAGCGCCCGGAAACCGCAGCGCTGGTAGAACGGGACCGCGTTGAGTGAGGCCGACAGCAGCAGCGGACGCGCCGGGTCGGCCATGGCCTGCAGAGCCTGCATCAGCACCTGGCCGATGCCGCGCCCGCCACAGTCGGGGTCGACGAACAGCGCATCGATTTCATTGCCTGCCGTGTCGAGGATGCCGTAGCCCAGCAGCTGCCCTGCCCCGTCCTCGGCGACCACGCAGCCGCCCTGCGCGATCAGCCCAGCGTACTGCGCCGGCGGCGGCGAGGCCGCCCACGGCGCGATCACCTCGGGCGGATACGCCGTACTGCACAGCTCACGCACGCAGCGGGTGCGCAGCCCCCACAGCCGCTCGGCCTCCTCGGCCGTCCCCACCCGTAGCGCCGGGCTCTGCCCGGCAGCCCCGCCATCACGAACCGTTCCAGCCATCATCGCGACTTGCTCGTGCGCAGCGCCTGGATCCGCGCCGGCGGCTGGAACGAATCGCTGCGCGCGTCGCTCCAGTAATCATGGAACACCGCGTGGTCGGGCACCTGCCGCAGTAGTTCACCCGGCGCCAGGTACCGGTACAAGGACGCCAGCGAGCGGATCTCCACCGGCGATACCCGGCGCAGGATGTGCTCCGGGCCGAGCTCGGACGGGTGGTTCAAGCCGGCCGCGCACAGCAGGTCGCGCAGCGCGCGCACGGTGTTGTCGTGGTAACTGTGCACGCGGGTGGCCTTGTCGGACGCATCCAGGTGGCGCCAGCGGTGCGGGTCCTGGGTGGCGATGCCGGTGGGGCATTTGTCGCTGTGGCAGCTCAGCGACTGGATGCAGCCCAGCGCGAACATGAAGCCGCGCCCGGCATTGCACCAGTCCGCGCCCAGCGCGATGGTGCGCGCGATCTCGAACGCACTGGTGACCTTGCCGGCCGCGCCCACCTTGATGCGGTCGCGCAGGTCGAGGCCGACCAGCGTGTTGTGGACCAGCAGCAGCGCTTCGTGCATCGGCACACCGACGTGGTCGATGAACTCGGCCGGCGCCGCGCCGGTGCCGCCTTCGGCACCGTCGACCACGATGAAATCCGGCAGCAGCTGGGTCTCGTGCATCGCCTTGGCAATGCCGAACCACTCCCACGGATGGCCGATGGCCAGCTTGAAGCCGACCGGCTTGCCACCGCTCAGCTCGCGCAGCCGCGCCACGAACTGCAGAAGCTCCACCGGCGTGCTGAACGCCGAGTGCTTGGACGGCGACACGCAATCCACGCCCATCGGCACGCCACGGGTGACCGAGATTTCCGCACTGACCTTGGCCGCCGGCAGCACGCCGCCATGGCCGGGCTTGGCGCCCTGGGACAGCTTGATCTCGATCATCTTCACCTGGTCGGTGTTGGCATTGGCCACGAACTTCTCTTCACTGAAACCACCCGCGTCATCGCGGCAGCCGAAGTAGCCCGACCCGATCTCCCACACCAGGTCGCCCCCCATCTCGCGGTGATAGGGCGAGATCGATCCCTCGCCGGTGTCGTGGTAGAAACTGCCGCGGCGCGCGCCTTCGTTGAGCGCGCGGATCGCGTTGGCCGACAGCGAGCCGAAGCTCATCGCCGAAATGTTGAACACGCTGGCCGAATACGGCTTGGCGCAATTGGGGCCGATCAACACGCGGAAATCGCTGTGCGCGATCTCGGTGGGCGCAAGCGAGTGGTTGATCCACTCGTAGTCCACCGCGTAGGTGCTGCGCAGCGTGCCGAACGGCACCACGTCCATTTCATTCTTGGAGCGCTGGTAGATCAGCGCGCGCTGCTGCCGCGAGAACGGCACGTCCTCCAGGTCGCTCTGCACGAAATACTGGCGGATTTCCGGGCCGATGGACTCGAGCCCGTAGCGGAAATGCGCCATCACCGGGTAGTTGCGGCGCAGCGTGCTGCGCTTCTGCAACAGGTCCCAGGTGCCGAGCACCACCAGCGCGAGGGTGGCGCCGACGCCCCAGTACCAGGCGGGCCATATCGTGGCCAGCCACAGGCAGACCGGCAACAACAGGATGGCGAGCACGTAGACCAGGTAACGATGCATGGTTTTCCTCGATCAATAACGCATTCGAGTCTACAACCGGTCGTCGACAACGTCCCGTGGCCAGACCGATTTGACGTCGTACACCACTCCGTTGGGGGTGAGCAGCGCGCGGATGGTGGCCGCATCGAACGCACGGAACTCGTCGTGGGCCACGGCCAGCACCACGGCATCGAACGCGCCGGGATCGGCCCGCTCCACCCAGTGCACGCCGCTGCCTGCCAATACCGCCGGCCCCACCCACGGGTCCTGCACGTCCACCCGCGCACCGGCCGCCTGCAGCGACTGCGCCAACTCCAGCGCGCGGCTGTTGCGCAGGTCCGGGCAGTTTTCCTTGAAGGTCACGCCAAGCACCAGGATGCGCGCAGCGTCCGGCGACGTGCCACGCCCCGCCAGCAGCGCCAGCACGCGCTGGGCCACATGTGCGCCGACCCGGTTGTTGACCTGCCGCGCGGTGTGGATCAGGTCCGGGTGGTAGCCCACGCTTTCGGACTTGTGCAACAGGTAATAGGGATCCACGCCAATGCAATGGCCGCCGACCAGGCCCGGCCGGAACGGCAGGAAGTTCCACTTGCTGCCCGCTGCATCCAGTACGTCCTGGGTATCGATGCCGAGCCGGTCGAAGATCAGCGCCAGCTCGTTCACCAGCGCGATGTTGACGTCGCGCTGGATGTTCTCGATCACCTTGGCGGCCTCGGCCACGCGGATCGACGGCGCCGGCCACGTGCCGGCCGTGATGATGGTCGCGTACAGCGCATCGACCTGCGCGGCGATCTCGGGGGTCGAACCGGACGTGATCTTGCGGATGTCGGGCAGGCGGCGCTGGCGGTCACCGGGATTGATTCGCTCGGGGCTGTAGCCGCAATGGAAATCGTGGTTGAAGCGCAGCCCGGAACCGGCTTCCAGCAGCGGCACGCACACTTCCTCGGTGGTCCCCGGGTAGACGGTGGATTCGTAGATCACCAGGTCGCCCGGCTTGAGCACGGCGGCGATCAGCGACGAGGCGCTGCGCAACGGCCCCAGGTCCGGCTGCTCCAGTGCATCGATCGGCGTGGGCACCGTCACGATGTAGATGGTGCACGCGGCCAGCGCGGCGGGATCAGCGGTGTAACGGGCGTGCCGGGCGGCGGCAAGCTCGTGCGGTTCCATTTCCAGCGTGTGGTCGTGGCCGCGCTGGAGCTCCTCGACGCGCGCATGGTCGATGTCGAAACCCAGTGTTGGCTGGCCGGCGCCGAACGCGACCGCCAGCGGCAAACCGACGTAGCCAAGACCGATGACCGCGATGTGCGGCGCATCCGCAGCGCCTGCCCCAACGACCATCAGCCGCGCCCCTGAGGTAGGCAGCAGGTACAGGTGGGGGGCGGCAATGGGGCGGAAGGACTCATGGGGGCGGCGCCGGGAAACGAATGGCACAGCCTAACGCGGGAAGCCGCATGCCACAAAGAACAAAGCCGCCGTCCGCGGAGAGTACGGACGACGGCCAACAAAATGGTCCAGCTGCGGTTACTACCCTTTCAGACAGCCTGGCGGAGTTCCGCAGGACCGGTCACAGCTGGTAGGGAGATAGTAGGCGCGGACCCGTGATGTTCTTGTTACGGCAAACGAACAGTTGCGTTACGAGCCCAGCATGACCGCCGCCGGCTCCAGTTCACCGGACACCCCGGTCCACAGTTCAAGCAGGCGGGCGAACCCCACCCGGCCCTGGCCTTCGATCGGCGCTGCGGGACTGAAGCCCTCCCACGCGGTCTCGATCATGCCGGTGAGCACCTGCGGCTCGATGGCCGCCGACGCCATCGTCCAGCGGGGGAAGTAGCGGGTCAGTACCGCCCCACGCGCCAGTTCGCGCAGGAAAAGATGGCTGCGCGCATTGAGCACACGCTGGTACACCGAATCGACGCCGTCTTCGGGACCCTCGAAATACTGCAGGAAACGGGTGCCATCGAACATCAGCACGCCAGTGACCCCGGCCACCTTGTTGAAGCTTGTCGCCGCGGCAAGGATGCGATCGATATCCGACGCTTGAATCCCTTCGAAGGCGACGCTGGTGTAGGCGATCGCACGCAACGGCATGCAGTCAGAACTCCCCTGAGAACTGACTCGACTATGCCACGAACCTGCATGTGTAGATAGATGATGACGGGGTGCCACGGCGCCGCCAGGCGTGCGTCCGTGTGTCGCAGGCTCAGGGCGCCTGGACCTCGAACCCGGCCTGCTCCAGCCGCGCCAGATAGCCTCCGGGCTGCACCAGCAACGCCACCGGCACCACCGCGAAAGTCGTCGCATTGCGGCCCAGCGCGGCCCGTGCCAGCTGCACCCACTTGTCCGCAGCCTGCTGGTCCACCCCGCCCAGGCCACGACGCCGCCCGAACTCGCTGTCGGTGATCGCGCCCACGCAGGCGTCGTACTGGCTCTGCACCGCCAGTTGCTGCAGCGCCTCGGTGTCGCCTACGGCCCAGGCATTGGCCCGCTCCACCAGCAGCGGCAGCTGGTGTTCCACCACATCCAGGGTGCGCTGGAAGCAGGCGACATCGGCCAGCGTGCTGCCCCGCATTTCCTTCAGCGCCGCGCGCGGGTCCTCCACCCGGATCGCCACCCGGGTCGGCACCGGCTTCAGGCCTCGTGCCTTGTAGGCCTTCTCCAGCACGCGGGTCACCGGCGTGCCGCCCCCGAGCCCCACCGACTTCAACGCATCGCCATACAGGCGTGCAGCCGCCACCAGCGGCCGGTCCTTTTCCACGCCGCGGTCGCGCCCCATGTAGCGCTGTTTGAGCGGCAGCCAGCGTGCATATAGCGCCGCCGGCAGGATCTCGTCCAGGCGCCGGCCCTGCGGATCGTGCGCGGCCTTCATCGCCGAGGGCAGCAGGGTCAGTCCCTTGAACACGCCGATATCGGCATCGACCTTCCAGCCGGGCGGCCCCAGCACCTCATCGGCGCTGGCGATCACCGCCTGCACTTCATCCGCGCGCCAATCCAGCTTGGCCGGCAACGGTGAGACCGTGCCCAGAATCCAGAGTGCATGGCCATCGCTGCCGGTCACCTTCCACATGCCGGGACCGGGCTGCACACCGGATACCACCACCGGCGCCAGATCGACCACCGTCGGCCCACCCGTAGGGGCCTGGGCCTGCGCGCCAGCCGCGCACCACAACGCCATCGCCAGTACCGCCACCGCCGTCCCTGCCCGTGCCGCGCTCGCCATGCTGCCTTCCCTGTGTTGGGGTCGAACGCAGCCTACGGGGACAGCGGCGCGCCTGCGTAAAGTTTGCGTTTGGCCGCTGCCCGCATAATGCAGCCATCGGTCCCCAGGAGAATGCGCCATCGATACCCTTCGCAGTGCCGAGGCGCTCGCGCGCCGCGCCCATGCCAGCCAGATCGACAAGGCCGGCCACCCGTACATCGGTCATGTCGCGCGTGTGGCCGCGCGTGTGCGTGGCGACGCTGACGCCGAAGCGGTGGCCTGGCTGCACGACGTGGTGGAAGACTGCCCGGACTTCGCGGCCGAGGTGGACCTGTTCCCCGCCCATATCCGTGCGGCGGTCGCCTGCCTTACCCGGCGCAAGGAGGTACCCGCAGACGACTACTACGCCGCCATTGCGCGCAACCCGCTGGCGCGGAAGGTCAAGCTTGCCGACATTGCCGACAACAGCGATCCGGCCCGCCTGCAGTACCTGCCGGTGGAGGTTGTGCAGCGGTTGACGCAGAAGTACGCGCACGCCCTGCTGGCCCTGGGCGCGGGGCCGCTACCCGCCTCGCGCTGACCGGCCCGGTCAACCGCTCGCGACGCGATCCGCAGGCACGCCTTCCAGGCAGCCGCCCAGCCCCAGCGCGTCGAACCGGCCCCGGTCCGGCACCGCGCCCTGCGTGACCAGCGCGCACAGCACCTGCGAAAAGCGCGTTGTGTCGCCCACGTAGTCGCGCAGCCGCAGCACCGCCTCGGGTGTGTGGCACAGCACATGCTGGCCGTAGTGCGTCAGCACCAGCCGGGACACCAATCCCGCCGCCGGACTCGCCTGGGGTGAGGTGGCATCGATCAGCACGTCGAAAATCCGCGTTTCGTCGCCTCGCAGGGTCGCCAGGAAGACATCCGGATGCGCCAAGGCTGCATGCGGTTCGTCCAGGGCCAGGCGCCAGGGCTGCGGCGCTGGCGTTTCCAGCCAGCGCACCCAGCCCAGGTGGAACGCGCGGACCACCTGCAGGAACGGTGCGAAACGCCGGCCTGGGCGTACCAGGCAGTCATGCATCGCACCGACGGCCACCGACAGCGGGTCCGGGCCCAGCCGCTCGGCATGGAACAGCAGGTGTCCTTCGCCGAACTGGAGGCGGTCCCGCGTTTCATCATCGATGTCCAGCTCGAACAGCAGGAAGTACAGCGCGTTCTGGCGCAGCGCCAGGTGCTCGTCTGTCTGCTGCGTCAGCGTCAACAGGTGCAGCACGTGGCCGAACAGAGCGTAGTCCTTGTTGCTGCGCTGCCCGGCGTCGACGGCAAACAGGTTCGCCGCCCGCGTCAGCATGAGCAGCAGCGCATGCATATCGGCCTCGGTGTAGCCACGGTCGCGCATGCGACGCGCCAACGCGGGCACCCGGATCACGTCGTGCCAGCGCACCAGTGCGATCGCCCGGCCACGGTGGTCCCGGGCCGACAGGTGCCAACGCCCGGGCTGCCCATCATCCTCGACATGGAACAGCGGCCCCGGTCCGCGTGCAGGCGGCACCCCCTGCACGAACGCGGCGATGCGCTGGTTGAACAGAGCGTCCAGGCGCATCACTGCGTGGCGCGCCCGGTCAAACACCGGCGAAGGTCATTCACCGACGTCGCGCGCGTCCGGCGCCTGCCGGTACGGCTCTTCGAACGAGCGGAAGTCGTGTTCGGCCAGCGCGCCCGCCACCCACTGCTGCACGCCCTGCAGCGCCAACACTGCGTCCATGTAGCGCTGCACGCGTGGGCTGACCGGCACCGCATAGGTCGTCAGGCGCATCACCACGGCCGCGAAGAAGGCATCGGCGATGCTGAACCGGTCGAACAACAACGGGCCGTCGTGGCGCGCCAGCAGGTTTTCCCACAGTGCCTGCAGGCGTTGCAGGTCTTCCACCACGGCCGGCTGCTCGCGCAGCACGCGTGCACCCACCTCCGGCAGCGACGCCTCGATGTTCATCGGGAAATGCTGGCGCAGCGCGCCGAATCCGCTGTGCATGTGCGCGCACACGCTGCGCGCCAGGGCACGCGCCTCCACTGCCTGCGGCCACAGCGCGCGCTCGGGAAAACGTTCGGCCAGGTACTCGGCAATCGCCAGCGTGTCCCACACCACCAGGTCGCCATCCACCAGCACCGGCACCGTACCCGACGGCGACAGCGCCATGGCCTGCCGCTTGAACTGCGAGCCGGGCTCGAAGCTGTCGAACCGCAGCAGCACTTCATCGAACGGAATATCCGCCTGGGTCATCAGTACCCACGGACGCATCGACCAGGACGAGTAGTTCTTGTTGCCGATATGGAGCGTAAGCATGGCGGCGGCGCAGGCTGGCAAGGGAGCGCCCATGCTAACGGTATTCGGCGTGGACCCGGCGGCGTTGCGCCGCCTGTCCAGCGTTGGTGCCCGGAGCCGGAATCGAACCGGCATGGAGTTGCCTCCGGCGGATTTTAAGTCCGATGCGTCTACCAGTTTCGCCATCCGGGCAACGCGGGGCATAGGGTGCCTGATCGGGCCCGGTTTGGGAATGCGCAGGGCATTTCAGAGGTCCGGCATCAGCACCTGAGACGGGTCATCGGGGTGGTACAGGATGCGCGCGCGCTCATGGGATACCCGGGGCAGGTCCAGCAGGCTCACCACCTTGCGCACGGTGGCCATGTGGGTGCTGCCCAGCCGGTCCTCGAAGGCCAGCTGGAACTCCAGCTCCGGCTGGGCGTTGACCTCGGTCCCCGTCTGGCGCACGTGCAGCACCTGCGCCTCGACCCCGATGCCGCGGTAGTTCAGGGCGTCGGCGCGCCGGTCGATGCCCACCATGCGGGTGAACACGCGGCCCAGCACCAGATAGCCGCACAGGCAGGCCGGCATGACCAGCAGCGGATGCCACGGAGCCAGGAAGGTCCAGCCCTGCCCGTTTCCCTGCCCCGGGTCGTTCCAGCACCAGGCGTAGTAGGCGGCAAGCGCGCCCAGCAGCAGCACCCCGATCAGCGCGCGGCGCAGCAGTCGGCCCCGGTCGACCTCCGGCATGGCCCCTTTCAGCACCACGTTGGGATACCCGCCCGGATCGGCGCTGAGCAGCGCATCGAGTTGATTGTCGGTCACAAAGCGCTGCAGCTGCGGCTGGCTGTCCACCGCCAGCAGCTGGTCCTGGATGGGCGTACCGGACAGATTGTCGAAGGCCAAGGTCAGGTTCCACACGCGCCACCCCCGCAGCATCCGCCCGGTATCCTGCGCCTGCACCACGCGTGCGCGGCGGCGGACGCCGCACGCTGGATCGCCCGGGTGCGCGCCTGTGCGCGGAACGGCGCCCGCAGCAGCGTATGCACGTAGGCCGCCGCCAGCAGCCCCCACAGCAGGATCGACAGCCCCAACCACACGAGGGCAACGGCAGGCGACGTGCGGTCGACCGCATCGACCGGGTAGCCGATGCTGTAGTACAGGATGCACGGGAACGGAAGAGCGAAAAACAGCAGGTACGCCGCCCAGAAATACAGCATCTTCTTCATGCAGCACTCCACTGGCCGAGGCCAGCGGAGGGTACTACACGCGCATCACCGCGCCGGTGACACCGCCCTCAGATGGCGCGCGAGTAGCGCACCGGTTGGTCCGGCCGTGCCAGATAGCGGTCGAAGCACATCGCCAGCAGACGCAGCAGCGGGCGGCCACGTTCGGTGGCGCGCACCACGCCGTCGACATACTCAGCCAGACCGTCGTGCTGCAAGGCCTGCAACGCCACCAGCGCATCGGCGAAATAGCGGTCGAAATCCAGCCCGTGGCGCATGGCCAGCGCGCGACCATCCACCTCGCCCTGGCACATCAGCTGGCCGATCAGTTCGGCGCGCACCACATCATCTGCATCCAGCTGCAGGCCGCGCCATACCGGCAACCGCCCTGCGTCCACCGCCGCTTCCCAGCCCGGCAGGTCGCGCGGATTCTGGCTGTAGCTGTCACCGATATGGCTGATGGCGCTGGCGCCGAGTCCGACCAGGTCGGTGTCGGCATGGGTGGTGTAGCCCATGAAGTTGCGGTGCAGCTGGCCCGCACGCTGCGCCTGCGACAGGTCTTCGTCGGGCAGCGCGAAATGGTCCATGCCCACGTACTGGTACCCGGCCAGCGACAGGCGCCGCACCGCCAGCCCCAACAGGGCCAGCTTCTGCTCCGGGCTGGGCAGCGCCGCATCCGGAATCTGCCGCTGCGCCTTGAACAGGTGCGGCAGGTGCGCATAGCCATACACAGCCAGCCGGTCCGGCCGCTCGCGCAGCACGGTTTCCAGGGTCTGCGCGAAGCCGGCCGGGGTCTGGTGCGGCAAGCCGTAGATCAGGTCCACGTTGACCGAGCGCAGCCCGTGCGCACGACAGGCGCGCAGGATGTCCAGGGTGTGCTCGACGCCCTGCTCGCGGTTGATCGCCCGCTGCACCACCGGGTCGAAGTCCTGGATGCCCAGGCTGGCCCGGTTGAAGCCGAGCGCGGCCAGCGTGGCGATGTCGGCAGGGCTGACGAAACGCGGGTCCAGCTCGATGGAGAAATCACGGTGTGCAGCAGTGCTGAAGCGGAACCGCTCGCGCAGCCCAGCGACCAGGTCGCGCAGCTGCGCGGTGGAAAGGAAGTTGGGCGTGCCGCCGCCAAGGTGCAGCTGGATCACCTCGCGCGTGTCATCGAACAACGGCGCGATCTGGTCCGCTTCGCTCAGCACCCGCGCCACATAAGCCACACCCTTGCTGTGATCGCGGGTAATGACCCGGTTGCAGCCGCAGTAGAAGCACGGGCTGCTGCAGTACGGCACGTGCACATACAGCGACAGCGGCCGGGCGCTGGCATTGCTGGCGTCGATGGCCGCACGCAGCTGGTGGGCGCCGAAGCCGTCGTGAAAATGCGGTGCGGCCGGATAGGAGGTGTAGCGCGGGCCTGGCCGGTCGTGCCGACGCAGCAGGTCCGGGTCGAAGTGCCAGGCGAGCCCGGCGGCAGCAGGCGAGAGGATATCCATGCCGCCAGCGTGCGCGCAGGCGGCGCCGCGCGCATTGAGCCAGATCAATCCAGGCGCGCGGCACCGGCAATCGGCAACTGCGGCCAGCGCAGCATCTGGAAGCGGCGCCAGAAGGTATCGGCAATCCGGGTAGCCACGTCATCGGCCAGGCGCTGCATCGGCGGGTTGGCGCATTCGGCGGTGGTCTGGCGGAACAGCTGCAACCAGCGGTCGAACAGGTCGCGGTCCAGCTCGTCCATGGCCATGTGCTTGGGCATCGGGGTACCGCTGAAGCGGCGCGTACCGCGCAGCATGGCCGACCAGAAATCGACCAACTGCGCCAGCTGCACATCCCAGTCATGCACGCGGGCGGTGAACACCGGGGCCAGCCGCGGTTCTTCGCGCACGCGCGCGTAGAAATCGTGCACCAGCCGGGTGACCTCCTGCTCGCCGCACAGCTCCAGCGATGGCGTGGGCAACGGGGTGGCGGGCGGATGCTGCATGCGGTTTCTCTACGGCCGGAGGGGTGCTGCGCGTGATGAAGAGCATGCGCGCGCAGGAGGTGCGGCGTCTTGATCAGGATCAATGTCGGCGCAGTGGGTGCGCCCTAGTCTGTGAGTCAAACACTGACCGTGGCTGCAATGACCGAACTGCACGACCCACCCGGGGCCCGCCGCCGCCGGCTGTTGATCCAGCAATGGGGCGCCATCCTGTGGCCCAGCTTCGTCGCCGCTGGCCTGGCCAGCACGGTGTTCTTCGCCGTTGTGGACCCGCTGCGGCTGCGCGACATCAGCTTTCCGCACCACGCACTGAGCCGTGAACTGGGCTACACGCTGGGCTTCTTCATGTTCTGGGCGGTAACTGCGGCCGCCAGCGGCGTGACCTGGTACCTGTCCCGGCCGCCGCGCCGGGACGATGACGACGAGCAGCTGGGATGACCATGCCAGACCGCCTTCACCTGCATCTGGTCGACCCTGCCCCGCCCTCGCCTCCGCCCCGCAGGCGGCGCCTGCCACGCTGGCGTACATGGCTGTCGGCGAGCCTGCTGGCCGCCTTTTACGCACTGCCGTGGTTGCGCTGGAACGGTCGCCAGGCGCTGCTGTTCGACCTGCCCGGGCGCCGCTTCGACCTGTTCGGGTTGACACTGTGGCCGCAGGACCTGGGGGTGCTGCTGGGGCTGCTTGCGGTGATGGCGACCAGCCTGGTGCTGTTGACCACCCTGGGCGGGCGGATCTGGTGCGGCCACGGCTGCCCACAGACACTGTGGAGTCGCCTGTTCCGCTGGATCGAGCAGGCCACCGCGCGCCACCTGCACCATCCCGCGCTGGCCCGCGCGGCCAAACACCTGCTATGGGCGGTGGTGGCGCTGTGGACCGGGGTCACCTTCGTGGGCCTGTTCAGCCCGATCCAGGCATTGGTGAACAGCCTGTGGCCGCCGGCCTGGAGCGGCTGGCAGACCTTCTGGGTGGCGTTCTACGCGCTGGCAACCTGGGGCAACGCCGGCTTCCTGCGTCAGCAGGTGTGCATCGACCTGTGCCCGTTCGCGCGGATCTGCCCGAGCCTGTGCGATGAGGACACCCCACAGGTGCAGTACGACGCACGCCGTGGCGAGCCGCGCGGTCCACGTGCGCCCGGGCTGGGTGCGGTGATGCAGCGCGGCCGCGGCCTGCTCGATGCGGTCAGCGCCAGCGACTACGTCTTTCGTGCCGCGCATCCGGCCCTGGCCGGGCCGATGCCGCGCTTTCCCGCCGACCGGCTGGGCGACTGCGTGGATTGCCGCGCCTGCGTGGACGTGTGTCCGATGGGGTTGGACGTGCGCAGTGGGCCGCACGTGGACTGCATCGCCTGTGGCGATTGCGTGGACGCCTGCAACGCGCAGATGCGCCAATGGCAGTTCCCGACCGGCCTGCTTCGCCATGCCAGCGAGACGCGCATGCACCAGCGTCGCGTACGCTGGCTGCGGACACGCACGCTCACCGCCTTGATCACCCTGCTGGTTCTACTGGGTGTTGGCGTGCATCGGCTGTAGATCACTGCCCCGCCCCACAAGCGCCATTCCCCGAATGGCACCGGCCCCCCGACCGGAAACTCAGCGCAGGCGGGTACTGCGTGGCGGCACCATCTGCGCGCGCCGCACGATCCCCAACTGCTCGATGATCAACGCCAATTCGTTGGTGACCTGGGTACGGCTGCGCCCTTTGGGCACCAACCGCTCAAGCACCTGCTGGTAGGTGGTCCAGAATTCCGGGCCGCAGCCATGCTTGCTGTAACTGGCTTCCAGCTCGGTGCGCACGCCATTTGCCAAGTCATGTACGTCGTAGTGCATACGACCTCCCTTGGACTTGCCTTGCCTCGGAGACGAGCTACCACCCTGCGTGGTGCAGGTTCACTTGCGCTTCACCCAAAATTTGCACGGTCCTCGCACCAAGTCAATCGGCAGGAGGCACTCCGGCGAGGACATCGCTGAATGGTTCAGATGCGCGTCACCCGTTCCACCCAGGCAGGATGGGCCGGAAATGTTGACAGCGTGATGTCAAAACCGCCGACGCGGCCGGGCTAGGACGCCAGCCGCCAGACCCCGTAGGCGCAGATGGCGATCCCCACGCCAAGCAGCGCCCACACCAGGCCGTTGAAGCGCTTGAGCGCCTTGGCCAGCACCAGCGAGAACCCGATGCCTGCCAGACCGATCGCAAGCCAGAGCACCCCGTGCACGTTGCTGGGTGACGCCCAGAACGAACCGGGCGCCCCGGTGGCGGCAAACAGTTGGGTCAATGTCATGGGCGAACCTGGGAAGTAAACCAGCCTGCATGGTGGTCAACCGATCGTGCCGATGCGGTGAAGACCGGGCCGCCGCAGGCGCCTGGTTTATCCCGCCGCCGTCGGCATGGCAGGGGGCGCGGGCATGGTGTGCGCCAGCAGTTCAAGCAACCGGTCCAGACCGGTGCTTACCGCCGCCCCGTCATTGACCCGGCGTGCAAACCCGGCCCAGTCGCCCGCCGACAACTGGCGGATCAAGGCCGGCTCGACACCCAGCCAGCGCATGCCCCAGAACGGAAAACAGCGCTGGGGCACGCGGCCTCGGCACAGCTCCACGATGGCATGGTGACTGCGTGCCTGGAGGATGCGCTCGTGCACGGCGGCCATGCCGTCCTCCGGGCCTTCGAAGTACTGCAGGAACCGGTCACCATCAAACAACAGCACGGCGGTGACGCCGGCTACGGTGTTGAAGCGGGCGGCATCGTCGACCAACGCATCCAGGGCGGTGCTGGACAAGCCGGCGGGCGCCTCACTGACGTAGGCAATCGCGCGAAGGGGCATGGGCGTGTCCTTGGATGGAAGGAAGATGCTGTCACCTTCAGCCGGGCAGATAAACCACGTCGCTGAAGCGTTTAGATGTGAGGGGACCCGACAAACGATAAAGCCCGCTTTCGCGGGCTTTATGCGTCATCAATTTGGAGGCCTGGACGGGAATCGAACCCATCTCAACGGATTTGCAGTCCGGTGCATAACCACTCTGCCACCAGGCCGGTGACCCTACAGCTTACCGGGAGATGATACCCCGATAAAACAAGACCCCGAGAACGGGGCCTGGTCAGGATTTGGAGCGGGAAACGAGACTCGAACTCGCGACCTCAACCTTGGCAAGGTTGCGCTCTACCAACTGAGCTATTCCCGCAAAATCAGGCGCGTATCTTACCGAAACCGCAGGTAACACACCAGCCTTTTTACACTTTATTTCACATCCTCGTCGGCGCTGCCGATCAGGATGCCCGCGTGCCACCGCGGAGAAAAACAAGGCCCCAAGGGGGCCCTGTCGAAATATGGAGCGGGAAACGAGACTCGAACTCGCGACCTCAACCTTGGCAAGGTTGCGCTCTACCAACTGAGCTATTCCCGCAGACTTTCGCTTGCCCCGGCTGCACCGCACCGTGAAGTGCTGGAGGCTGCCGGCCCATCGACCTGCGTCGAAGGAGCGCTATTGTGTCGGGATTCCTTCACGCCGTCAACATGCTTGTTCATCGGAAAGCGGGGCCGCTACACCCGCATCCCGCGCCGGTGGAAATACATCTGCTCCGCCACCCGCCGCATGGCGCCGGAGTGCAGCACCAGATCCAGCGGCCAGTCCATCTGCAGGTGGTCCATCGCCCAGGCATCAGCCGCTTGCGGCGAAAGGTGGGGGCTGCCTTGCGTGCCACGGTTTCCGGTGGCGGCCCATTGCCACGCAGTCGCATGCCAGCGGCGTCGCCGATCGCCCAACCGTGCCGCCAGGACGAGTGGATGCCGCCGGCGGACAGCGGCGACACGATACCGGCCGCATCGCCGGTCAGGATCACCCCGGGCGCGGTGATCGGGCCATCCGGCAGGCCGCACGGCACCAGCCCGGCGCGCGTGGCGGTGGGCACCGCTGCAGCCGGCAGACCGACCACGTCGCGTACATGCTGCAGGAATCCCTCCATATCGGGCTGCCGTGCATGGGACGGATCATGACGCAGCGCCAGCCCTACCTGCACGCCGGTCGGATTCTGCGCCGCCCAACCGATGTAACCCGGGGCGAAGCGCTTGCTGGCAAAGCAGTGCAGCGCCGCGGCTTCGGCCAGCTGGACGCCGGCAAACTCCTGCTCCACCCCGTACAGATTGTCCTGCACGCGGCCCAGCCCGGTGCGCTGCGCAACGCGTGAGGTGGCACCGTCGGCACCGATCAGGTAGCGCGTGCGCCCTGCCCCCTCCACCTGCCAGCCGTCACCGTCGCGCCGGGCCTGGGTGAACGACTGCTGCAGGCGCAGGTCCACTCCATTGGCGCGCAGTTGGGCCGCCAGCCAGCGCAGCAGGTTCGGCGTGTCGGTGGTCATGAAGTAGTAGCCCGGCGCGGCCAGCAGCACGCTACGCAGGCTGGGGGCATACAGCCGCACCCGCTCTACCCGCTGCAGCAGTTCGGCCGGCGCCCGGCCCAGCCAGGTCTGTTCGATGGCCTCTTTGACGATGATGCCGGTGGTGTGCAGTCGCGCACCGGGATCGGCCTTTCTCTCCAGCACGCACACCCGCAGGCCGTACTGGACGGCAGCGAGCGCGCAGGCCGCGCCGGCGAAGCTGGCACCGACGACCACAAGGTCCCAGTCGTAGGCGGTAGAAGACGTCTCCATCAACGGGGTGTCCTGTGCGGTAGAGGTGCACAGGATCGAATGCGTGGAGGGGGAGGCAATGAAGTGTCGGTGAAGCGAGTATGAAGCGCCGCCTTTCCCCACCGCCATCGCAGTGTGCATAGGAGAATCCGCGTTACGCCGGCGGACCACGCCGTCCCTCATCGAGCGCCATGACCAGCCGCATCTCGCGCACCATCTTTTTCGGCATGGCCACAGTGGTGTCGGCCCTGCTCATCGCCTGCGTGGCGACCCAGCTGGGTTCCAACGCCTGGATGTTGTTGACGGACCGAAGCAACACGCTTCCGACCGAGTCGTCGATCTTCTCGTTCGAGCCCTACGTGATCAACCAGGGGTCATCGAACTACTGGTTGTATGGCAAGGACGGCCGGAACTACTACCACTTCATCCACCGCGACGACGCCGCCTACGTGTACCTGCCCATCGACAACGCCTGCCCCGGCTTCCAGCGCGACGACATCGGCACCTGGTGCAATGTGCGCATCGGACAACGCCGCTGACGACGCACGCCGCAGATACGAAAAAAGCGACCCGAAGGTCGCTTTTTTCGTCGCCTCACACCGCAGCGAAGTGCCGGTGGATGCTGTGTCTGGAGCGGGAAACGAGACTCGAACTCGCGACCTCAACCTTGGCAAGGTTGCGCTCTACCAACTGAGCTATTCCCGCTTGGGAGGCGAAATTCTACAACCAAATGCGCAGGTGTCAACAGCCCTTACGCATTCTTTTTCGCACGCGCGGTTTCGCGGGCCAGGCGTTCGTCCTCACGCAGGCTCGGCCACGCGGCATGCAGGTACTGCAGGCCCGAGAACAACGTGAGAATCGAAGCGATGGCCAGCGTCCAGTCACCGATGTGGAACACCTGCACGCCCATCCAGATGTCCTGCATCGGCGTATGCGGCGCCACCGAGTACAGCAGGCACAGCAGCGCCACCATCTGCGCGGTGGTCTTGATCTTGCCGATCAGGGCCACGCGCACCTTGGCGCGCTGGCCGATCTCGGCCATCCACTCGCGCAGTGCCGACACGGCGATTTCACGGCCGACGATCACCGCCGCCCACACCGCCATCCACGCGGTCGGATGGCCCTGAACGATCAGGAACAGCGCCACGGCCACCATCAGCTTGTCGGCGACCGGGTCGAGGAACGCGCCGAACGCGGACGCCAGGTTGTAGCGGCGGGCGATCCAGCCATCCAGCCAATCGGTGATGGCAGCCAGGCCGAAGATCGCCGCGGTGGCGAAATTGGTCCACTTGTAGGGGAGGTAGAACACCAGCACCAGCACCGGGATCATCAGGATCCGCAGCAGGGTGAGCCAGGTGGGGAGGGTCAACGTCATCGCATCTCTCTACTCGCCCGCCGCGTCGGGCGTGGGCAGTCCATGAAGGTTAGCGTAGATGCGCGCAGCGAGGGCGTCATTGATGCCCTCGACTTTCGCGATTTCTGCCTCCCCGGCCGCCTTCAGGCCGACCAGCCCCCCGAAATGCTTGAGCAGGCTGGCGCGGCGGCGCGGGCCGATGCCGGCGATATCCTCCAGCTTGCTGGTCATGCGCGCCTTCTGGCGGCGCCCACGGTGGCCGGTGATGGCGAAACGGTGAGCCTCGTCGCGTACCTGCTGGATGAACTGCAGGGCCGGCGAGGCCGCGCCGGGGCGCAGTTCGCGGCCATCGGGCAGCACCAGCGCCTCGTGCCCTGCCCGGCGCTCCACGCCCTTGGCCACGCCCACCAGCATCACCCCTTCCACGCCCAGGTCGGCCAGTGCCGCCTGAGCCTGGCCGAGCTGGCCGGCGCCACCGTCGATCAGCAGCAGGTCGGGCAGCACGCCGTCTTCTTCCACCGCACGACGGAAGCGGCGGTCGATCGCCTGGCGCATCGCCGCGTAGTCATCGCCCGGCTCGATGCCGCTGATGTTGAAGCGGCGGTACTGGCTGCGTACCGGGCCGGCGGCATCGAACACCACGCAGGAGGCCACGGTTGCCTCGCCCATGGTGTGGCTGATATCGAAGCACTCCACCCGCTTGACCTGCTCGGCCAGGCCCAGCATCTGCCGCAGGTCTTCGCTGCGCGCATGCTGGGCACTGCGGCTGCTCAGTTCGCTGACCAGGGTGATCTGCGCGTTGCGGCTGGCCAGTTCGACATACCCGGCGCGCTCGCCGCGCACGTTCCACTTCAGCTGCACCTTGACCTCGGCCGAGGCCGAGAGCGCGGATTCGATCAGGCTGGCATCCGGAATTTCGCGGTCCAGCAGGATTTCGCGGGGCGGCGAGTGCTCGGCGTAGTACTGCGACACGAACGCCGCCAGGATCTCCTCGGCGCTCTCTTCGCCGTTGGTCCGCGGGTAGAACGGCCGGGTGCCCAGGTTGCGGCCGTCACGGAAGGCCAGCAGCATCACGCAGGCGTTGGCGCCGCGGGTGGCACAGGCCAGCACGTCCAGGTCGGCGGCGCGGCCGTCCACGTACTGGCGGGTCTGCATGCTGCGCAGCGCGGTGACCAGGTCGCGCAGCCGTGCGGCCTGCTCGAACTCCAGCGCGTCGCTGGCCGCCTGCATCTGGGTGCCCAGTTCGCGCGCGAGCAGGTCGCTTTTCCCCTCCAGGAACATCGAGGCGCGGCGCACCGATTCGGCATAGTCCGTCGCACTTACCAGATCCACGCAAGGCGCGCTGCAGCGGCCGATCTGGTACTGCAGGCAGGGCCGCGAGCGGTTGCGGAACACGCTGTCCTCGCAGCTGCGCAGCTTGAACAGCTTGTGCATGAGGTTGAGCGTGTCGCGCACGGCGGTCACGCCCGGATAGGGGCCGTAATACCGGCCCGGCACCGCGCGCGGCCCGCGGTGCAGCGCGATGCGCGGCCAGTCTTCGCGGGTGAGCAGGACGTGCGGATAGGTCTTGTCGTCGCGCAGGGACACGTTGTAGCGCGGCGACAGCGACTTGATCAGCTGGTTTTCCAGCAGCAGCGCCTCGCCCTCCGAGCGGGTCACGGTCACGTCCATGCGCGCCACCTGCGACAGCATCGACATGATCCGCGTGGTCTTGGGCGTGCCGTTGAAGTAGCTGCCCACCCGGTTGCGCAGCGCACGCGCCTTGCCGACATACAGCAGGCTGTCGTCGGCGGCGTACATGCGGTAAACGCCGGGCGCGGTACTCAGGTGGGCCGCGAATGCCTTGCCATCGAAGGCGGGTGCGGTAGAAACAGTCATTCGCTGATCGGGACTTCGCTCAATACGCCACTGACAGGGTCGAAACGCAGCACGGCATGGGCGTCGGTCTCGGCGATCCACACCGCTCCACCGCCCAGGGCCAGCCCGGCCGGGCCGTGGAGGCGGCGCGGCAGTTCCAGCGTGCTCAACTCACCGCCGCCCAGGCGCAGCGTGCGCAGGCGGCCATTGCCAGCGTCGGCGATCCACAGCAACGGCGCATCCGGGCTGAGCGCGATGGCCTGCGGGTGCTGCAGCTGGGCGATCGTACGCGGGCCGTCCTGCTCGCCGAACGCCCACAGGCCCTGCCCGACCAGCGTCTGCACCAGATCGCCGCGCAGCTGCATGGCGCGGATCGAGGACCCCAGCGCATCGCAGACGTACAGCACCTGCTGCACCGCCGCCAGCGACGTCGGCTGCGCGAATGCGGCCAGGTGGCCACTGCCATCGCGTTCGTCGATCGCGCCCGAGCCGGCGCGCCAGTGCAGGCTGCGCTGGCCCAGGTGGTAGGTCCAGATGCGGTTGTCGCCGGCCATGGCGATGTGGATCTGGTTGTCGGCCACCGCCAGTCCCTGCGGATGGTTCAGCGCGGTCTGGCGCGGCTGCGCCACCGGCCCCTCGATCGGCTCGCCCGGGCGGCCGGTGCCGCACAGCGTGTCGACCTGGCCGGTCAGCAGGTGGATGCGGCGCAGGGCATGGTTGCCGGTGTCTGCTACGTACAGCGACTCGCGCTCCAGGGCCAGGCCCTGGGGACGGTTGAAGGCCGCCTCGGCCGGCCCGCCGTCCATGAAATCGGCGGTGCCCAGCCCGAACTGGCGCAGCACGCGCCCGCCGTGGCTGCATTCGAGCACGCGGTGGTGGCCGCTGTCGGCGATGTACAGGCGCTCGGTGGTGGCCACCAGGCCGGTCGGGAAGGACAGCGGCAGGCGCGGCTCCGGGTTGAGTTCGCGGACCAGCGCCATGTCGCCGTCGACCGGTCGGGCGCCGCCTTCGCACAGCGCATTGAGCGCGCGTTCCAGCTCGCCGCCGAACCCGACCAGGCGGTCGCGCTCGCGCCCCTGCGCGTCCAGCAGCACCAGGGTCGGCCAGGCGGTCACGCCGAAGCGACGCCAGCCGTCCCAGTCCGCATCCAGCAGCGCGGGGCCGATCAGGCCTTGGCGACGCAGCAGTTTGAGCGCCTGCGCGGGATCGCGCTCGCAGTCGAAGCGGGGCACCTGCAGGATCAGCAGCTGCAGCTTGCCCGGGTTGCGCGACTGCCATTGCGCCAGCTCGGCCAGCCGTTGCGCGCACCACACCGAGGCGGCGTTGACGAAGGCCAGCACCACCGGCCGCCCCCGCAGTTCGGTGAGGGTGGTCGGCGTGGCGTTGAGCCACGTGGCGAATTCGGGCAGGTCCTGGACGGGCTGTACGTTCATGCCCCGATTATGCCGGAGTCGGCGTCATGCAATCGTCGTGCCGCGTCAATCCGACGGCGGCCTGCGCGCGCCGCCCGGTCAGCCCTGCGCCGCCAGCCAAGCTTCGGCCCGGGCGAGGTCTTCGGGGGTGTCGATGCCCGGCGGGAACTCGGCCGGGGTGAGCGCCACGCTGATCCGATGCCCCGCTTCCAGCGCGCGCAGCTGCTCCAGCGACTCCAGCTGCTCCAGCGTGCCCGGCGGCAACGCCGCGAATTGGCGCAGGAAGCCGGCACGATAGCCGTAGATGCCGATGTGACGCAGCCAGTGCGGTCCCGCCAGGGTGTCGCGCGAGCGCGCGAAGGCGTCGCGGTGCCACGGAATCGGGGCGCGGCTGAAGTACAGCGCATCCAGGTTCTGCCGGCGCACCACCTTGACCGCGTTGGGGTCGAACAGGGTCTCCGCGTCTTCCACCGGGGTGGCCAGGGTGGACATCTCCGCCCCGCTGTAGACCAGCGCCTCGGCCACCGCGCGGATGCCTTCGGCCGGCGCGAACGGCTCGTCTCCCTGCAGGTTCACCACCACGGTGTCGTCGCTCCAGCCGGCCTGCGCGGCACATTCGGCCAGGCGGTCGGTGCCGGAGGCGTGATCGGCCGAGGTCATCGCCACGCGCACGCTGGACAGACCCTGCAGCGCATCGGCAATGCGCGCGTCGTCGGTGGCCACCCACACCTCGCGTGCGCCGGCCAGCAGCGCACGCTCGGCCACGCGCAGCACCAGCGGCTGGCCACCGAGCAGGCGCAACGGCTTGCCCGGCAGGCGCGAGGCCGCGTAACGGGCCGGAATGGCGACAACGAAATCGAGGGGCTGGCTCATGTGGGACTCACGAAAATGTCAGGGGAGTCGATGCGGCGGGCGAAACGCTCAGTGCTTGCCCAGCTTGTCGACGCGGTCGAGCAGGTTCACCCAGAACGCGGCGGGCAGGTCGGCCGCCAACGGCACGGCGAAGTGCCATTCGTTGGCGAACACCTTGCACTTCACTGCGTCCTTCTCGGTCATCAATACGGGCAGTTCGCTGCCAAATCGCAAGTCGGCGGCCTGGTACGCGTGATGATCGGGAAACGCGTGCGGAACCACGCCGATACCCTGCGCGCGCAGCATGTCGAAGAAGCGCTGCGGGTGGGCAATGCCAGCCACCGCATGCACGCGCTGGCCACGGAAATGCGCCAGCGTGCGCGGGCGGCCGCCGCCGAGCGGCTGGGCGCTGTCAATGTGCAGCTGCATCGGCCATTCGCCGAAGCCGCACGCCGGTTGCGCGCTGACCCCATCACTGGCCTGGCCCATGTTGACCACGCGGAAATCGCAGTCGTTGGCGCGGCTGACCGGTTCGCGCAATGGCCCGGCGGGGATCAGCCGCCCGTTGCCGTAGCGACGCTGCGCGTCGACCACTTCAATCTCGATATCGCGGGCCAGCCGGTAATGCTGCAGGCCGTCATCGCAGACGATGATGTCGCAGCCCGCCTCGACCAGCGCCTTGGCTGCCGCCACGCGGTCGGTATCCACGCGGACCGGCACGCCGGTCTTCCACGCGATCAGCACCGGTTCGTCGCCGCCGATGACGGTGGACGTGGTGGCCTCCACCCAACGCGCCGTGCCCGGCTCGTCGCGACCGTAACCGCGACTGGCCACGCCAGGCTTCCAGCCGGCGTCACGCAGGCGCTTGACCAGCGCGATGGTCAGCGGGGTCTTGCCGGTGCCACCGGCGGTGACGTTGCCCACCACCACCACCGGCACCGGCAGCGCATGGCGCTTCAGCCAGCCCCGCCGATACAGCATCCTGCGCAGCGCGATGGCCCCGCCATATACCGGGGCAAGCAACCGCGCCGGCAACGGGATGGCGCTGCCGTCGTACCAGTACGACGGCGTCGGGGTGCCCTTGGCCGCCATCACGCCTGCCTTTCGCGGAACTGCATCTTGTGCAGGTGCTCGTACAGCCCGCCGAGGGCCAGCAGTTCGTGGTGCGTGCCCCGCTCGACGATGCGGCCGTGGTCCATGACCAGCACCTGGTCGGCGTGTTCGATGGTGGACAGGCGGTGTGCGATCACCAGCGTGGTGCGCTCGGGCATCAGGCGCTGCAACGCGTCCTGGACCAGGCGTTCGGATTCGTTGTCTAGCGCGGCGGTGGCTTCATCCAGGATAAGCACCGGTGCATCGCGCAGGATCGCGCGTGCGATCGCCAGGCGCTGGCGCTGGCCGCCGGACAGCAGCGCGCCGTTCTCGCCCACCGGCGTCTGCAACTGCTGCGGCATCCGCTCGATGAACTCCCAGGCGTTGGCCGCTTCGGCGGCGGCGCGGATCTGGTCTTCGCTGGCATCCATACCGTAGGCGATGTTGGCGCCCACGCTGTCGTCGAACAGCATCACCTTCTGCCCCACCATGGCCACCTGGCGGCGCAGGTCGGCCAGCGGGTAGTCCTCCAGCGGAACGCCGTCCAGGGTGATGCGGCCACCGTTGGGTTCGTAGAAACGCGGCACCAGACGGATCAGGCTGGTCTTGCCACTGCCGGAGCGCCCGACGATGGCGGTGACCGTGCCCGGCTTGGCGACGAAACTGATGTCGTCCAGGGCAATGCCGGTATCTTCACGGTAACGCAGCATCACGTGCTCGAAGGCGAGCTCGCCGCGCGCGCGGCCGATCTTCTTGATGCCCTCGTCGCGCTCGACCGGCAGGTCGAGGATGCCGAACAGGCGCTCGGCGGCGGCCACGCCGCGCGAAATCGAGGTCTGCACGCTGGTCAACCGACGCAGCGAGGGGATGATGGCCATCATCGAGGTCATCAGGCCCATGAACTGGCCTGCATTGAGCTTGCCCGCCAGGGCTTCGCGGGTGGACACCCACACGATCACCGCCAGTGCCAACGCCGCCAGGAACTGGACGGTGCTGGAGGCCAGTGCACGCGTGGTTTCCACCTTCATGTTCAGGCCCAGCATGCGGTTGGCCAGGCGCGAGTAGCGCGAGATCTCGTGCGCCTGGGTACCGTGCACCTTCACTTCCTGCTGCGCGGCCAGTGACTGCTCGGCGGTCTGCGCCATGCTGCCCATGCCGTCCTGGATGCCCCGGCTGATGCGGCGGTAGCGCTTGCCCACGAACGACACGATCACGCCGATCAGCGGCACCACCACCAGCATGGCCACGGTGACCTTGACGCTCATCTGCAGCATCACCACCAGCATCGCGATGATGGTGAGGGTGTCTGCCACCAGGGTCTTGAGCGCGTCGGCACTGGCCTGGGTGACCTGCTCGGTGTCGTAGTTGAGGCGGCTGACCATCACCGGCGTCGCCTCGCTGTCGAAATGCGCCGACGGCAGATGCAGGTATTTTTCAAGCACCTGTTCGCGCAGGTCGCGCACCACGCTGCGGCCGGTCCGGGCCAGCGCGTAATCGCTGACCAGGGTGGCCAGACTGCGCATCATGAACAGGCCGAGGATGGTCAACGGCAGGATCACCGCCATGCGCGGCTCGGGATTGACGAAGCCGCGGTTGACCAGCGGTTCCATCAGCTTGGTGAAGTGGTAGCCGGCCAGCGCCTCGACGACCATGGCGATCACTGCCGCCACCATGAAGGTCCAGTAGGCGCGGGTGTAACCGAGCAGACGTTTGTAGATCGGCCAGATCGGCGCGTGTTTGTTACTCATGGACGCACCTCCGGCGCGGTTGCGATGGCGATGCGGCGGAAGCCGAGCTGGCCCAGGGCATCCTGGGCGGTGACAACGGCCTGGTACGGCGTGCGGGCATCGGCACGCAGCAGCACCGTCTGTTCGCGGTCGCTGCCGGCCACGGCGGCGATGGTCTGCTTGACCGACTCCACGTCGGTGCGCAGCACTTCCTGGTCATTGATGAAATAGCGCCCTTCGGCGTTGACCAGCACGCTGAGCGAACGCGGCGGCTCGCTGTTGTCCTGCTCGATGGCGGTCGGCAACTGCAGCTGCAGGGTCGAGCGCGCGTCGAAGGTCGTGGTGACCACGAAGAAGATGATCAGCACGAGGATCACGTCGATCAGCGGTACCAGATCGATGTGCGGCTCGTCCTGGACCCGGTCATTGCGGATGCGCATCCGTCAGCCCTTGGCCGTGACGGGTGCGGCCGGCGCCGCGGTCGGCGCACGTGCGCCGGTGTTCATCACCCCGGGGCGACCGTCCAGCGCATCCAGCAGCGCGCTGGCTTCCTGCTCCATCTCGATCACGTAGCCGCCGATGCGGCCCTTGAAGTAGCGATGGAACATCAGCGCCGGAATCGCCACGATCATGCCGGTGGCGGTGCACACCAGCGCCTTGCCGATACCGCCGGCCAGCTGGTTCACGTCGCCCACGCCGTGATCGAGGATGCCCAGGAACATCTGGATCATGCCCACCACGGTGCCCAGCAGGCCCAGCAGCGGGCCGGCCGAGGCGATCGTGCCCAAGGCATTCAGGAAACGCTCCATGCGGTGCACCAGGTGGCGACCGGCATCCTCGATGCGTTCGCGGATCTGGTCGCGCGGGCGGTTGCGTGCTTCCAGTGCCACGGCCAGCAGCGCACCCAGGGGCGAGTTGGCGCGCAGCGACTGGATGTGGCTGGGATCGAGTTTGCCGCGCGCGGCCCAGTTGCGCACTTCCTGGCCCAGCCCCGGGGGCAGGACCTCGTTACGCCGCAAGGTCCAGAAACGCTCCAGGACAATTGCCAAAGCCAGTACGCCCAACAGCAGCAGCGGCACCATCGGCCAGCCACCGGCCTTGACCAGTTCCCACACGTTTCAACCCTCCGGCCCATCAGCCGCTTGTTTGACCGCCGATAGGATAGCAGCCGACCGCGCCCGCTCCGCGGCATCCCACCAACGCGGCTGAAAAACCCGCTGTTCACGCACGTGCAGGCCTTCACGCCCGAGCCAGGCGCGCAACGCGCCACTGTCGGCAGTGGTCAGTACTTCGGCCCCCTCGCCCTGCCAGCGCGCCACCACGGCCGGGCGCGGGTGCCGGAAGCGGTTGCCATGCCCGGCCGAGACAATCGCGAGCCTGGGCGCCACCGCGGCCACCCAGGCGGCACTGGAAGAGCCGTCGCTGCCATGATGCGGCACCACCACCAGCTCGGCCCGCAGCGCGGAGGGTGCCTGCAGCAGCTGCGCTTCGCTGCGCGCGCCAATGTCGCCTGCCAGCAGAATCGCGCCATGCGCGGTCACGATACGCAGCACGCAGCTGCTTTCGTTGCCCTGGTAGGGCGTGCCTGGCCGGGGGTGCAGAACCTGGAAGCCGACCCCGTCCCAGCGCCAGGATTGCCCGGCATGACAGGGGGCGTCGATGCCCGGCAACGCGCCCTGCGGCGCCAGCAGCGGCGTACCCGCGAACCCGCGCCTGACCGCCGCAACCCCGCCCGCGTGGTCGCGATCGCCATGGCTGAGCACGAGTCGATCCAGCCGCCCCTCGCCCAGCGCGTGCAGGGTCGGCACCACGATCCGCTCGCCGGCATCGAACCCGCCCGCCGCCGCGGGGCCGGTGTCGTACAGCAACCGGTGGGTGCGGGTGCGCACCCATATCGCCATGCCCTGCCCCACGTCCATGACCAGCAGTTCCACCTCACCCTCGCCGGGCCGCGACTGGGCCGGCCACAGCAATGGCAGGCACAGCAGGACCGCCGGCAGCCGACCACCGCTACCGCGTGGCAGCAGCAGCCAGCCAACCCCGAGCAACGCCACCAGCAGCGCCGCGTCGCGGGCCTGCGGCAGCCACCACAGCGCCAGCGGGCTGCGGGCCGCATAGCCGAGCAGCCACCAGCTGCCCTCGAAACACCCTGCGGCCAGCTGCCAGGGCCAGCGCCCCGCACCCGCGACCACTGCCTCCAGCGCCGTGCCCAGCAGCGCCAGCGGCACCACCACCAGGCTCCACCAGGGAATCGCCAGCAGGTTGACCAGCGGCCCGGCACGCGAGGCCTGGCCGAACAGCGCCACGGTGAGCGGCAGCAGCGCCAGCGTGGCCACGCCCTGCGCCGCCAGGAAGGTGCGCAGCCAACGCGGGTCGCGCTCCGGCAGGCACCAGACCAGCCACAGCACCCCGGCGAAGCTGAGCCAGAAGCCGGGCGCCAGCACCGCCAGCGGATCCACCAGCAACACCGCCAGGGCGGCCAGCGCAAGTGACTGGCCGACGGTCACCCGGCGCCGGCTGCAGCGTGCGGCGGCCAGCACCGCAATCATCAGCACGGTGCGCACGGTGGGCAGCGCGAAGCCGGCCACGGCGGCGTACAGCGCGGCCCCGGACACGGCGGCAACCGCCACCCCCAGCGGTCGTGGCCAGTAGCGGCCCAGCGGTGGCCATGCGCGCCAGACCCACGCCGCCAGCCAGGCCGCGAAGCCTGCGACGAGCCCTACATGGAAGCCGGAAATCGCGATGAGATGGGTGAGCCCGAGCGCGCGCAGGTCGTCCCAGTCGGCCTGGGTGAGCGCGCGGGTATCGCCCAGTGCAAGCGCCTGCACGAAACGCGCCTCTTCGCCATGCACCTGCGAGGCAATGGACGCCGCCATGCGCTCACGCCAGGCCGGAACGCCACTGGCAGGCGCGAGCATGCGCGCGAGTGCCGGTTCACGAACCTGCCCGGACCCCGCCAGCCCCTGCACCAGGACGTGGCGCTCCGCGTCGAAACCACCGGGATTGCGCAGCCCCCGTGGCGGCCGCAGACGTGCATGCAGCACCCAGCGTGCGCCGGCCTGCACGTGTCGACGCGCATCCTCGCTGCCATCGGGGCGGGCAGGCCAGCCCATCGCAAACAGGCGGCCACGCACATAGGGTGGCAGCGCGGCATCGTCGTCAACGCGGAACAGGAAACGGGTGCTGCGTGCGCCGTGATCGGGCAGGCTCACCACCCTGCCCTGCAGCATGTGATCGATGGCCGCTGCTCCGGCCGGCAACTGCCCAGCAAGCGACGCGTGCGCATGCAGGGCCGCGCAGCCCATGCCCAGCAGCGCAGCGCCCAGGCATCGCCATCGCGAAGGCCACCCCCACACGATCATGCCCGCACAGACCGCCACCATCCCCAGCGCACGCGGCAGCAACTGCGGTGCGAACACGGTGATGCATACGCCAAGCAGCAGCGTCGCGGCGCAGGCCTTGCCGAACAGGGGAAGTGGAACCGCCGCTGGCGCATCCTCTCGGGCTGCCGCGATAACCATGCAACGCTCCGGGCACAAAACCCGATGCTGGGCCGGCGCGGACATGCGCACCATCAGGCAGCTCGCCATCCGGATGTGGGTGAATGTCGGGGCGTCGTCATGCCAGCAGGTCAACGTCGACCCAAACGAAAAAGCCGACCTGATGGCCGGCTTTTCTGTGGGTGCCACTGCAGTCTTTGCGACTGGAGTGGTGGGCGGTACAGGGTTCGAACCTGTGACCCCTACCATGTCAAGGTAGTGCTCTACCGCTGAGCTAACCGCCCGTTTCCTGCGTCTGCGCCGTTGCGAATGCGTCGGGGCAGGCCGCGTATATTACGGACGTCCCCCGGCAAGCGCAACACTTTTGTGAAGATATTTCACAACGCGCTGTTCAGCCCAGGCTGGCCTCCTTCAGCTGCCGGATCTGGTCGCGTACCTGCGCGGCGTCTTCAAACTCCAGGTCGCGGGCGTGCTGGTACATCTTCTGCTCCAGTGCCTGCAGCCGCTTGGCGATCTGGGCCGGACCGAGCGTGCGGTAATCCACTGCCTCTTCGGCCACTTTGCCACCGCGCCCCTTGCCCTTGCCACGCGACTCTTTCTCGGCCGCATCCGAGCGCGCGCCTTCGAGCACATCGGTGATCGGCCGCAGCACCGACGTGGGTGTGATGCCATGCAGTTCGTTGTATTCGACCTGCTTGGCGCGACGACGGTCGGTTTCGTCGATCGCCGCCTGCATCGAGCGCGTGATCTTGTCGGCGTACAGGATCGCCTTGCCACGCAGGTTGCGCGCGGCCCGGCCGATGGTCTGGATCAGCGAGCCGGTGGAACGCAGGAAACCTTCCTTGTCCGCGTCCAGAATCGCCACCAGCGACACCTCGGGCATGTCCAGGCCTTCGCGCAGCAGGTTGATGCCCACCAGCACGTCGAACTTGCCCAGGCGCAGGTCGCGGATGATCTCCACCCGCTCCACCGTGTCGATGTCCGAATGCAGGTAGCGCACGCGGATGCCGTGCTCGGTGAGGTAGTCGGTGAGGTTCTCGGCCATGCGCTTGGTCAGCGTGGTGACCAGCACGCGGTCGCCGAGCTTGATCCGCTCGTTGACTTCGCTCATCAGGTCGTCGACCTGCGTGCCCACGGGGCGGATCTCCACCACCGGATCGATCAGGCCGGTCGGGCGCACCACCAGCTCGGTGATCTCATCGCCGGCTTCGCGCAGTTCGTACGGGCCGGGCGTGGCCGACACATAGATGCTGCGCGGGCAGCGGGCCTCCCACTCCTCGAAACGCAACGGGCGGTTATCCAGCGCCGACGGCAGGCGGAAGCCGAACTCCACCAGGGTTTCCTTGCGCGAACGGTCGCCCTTGAACATCGCGCCGATCTGCGGAATGGTCACGTGCGACTCGTCGATCACCAGCAGCGCATCGGGCGGCAGGTAATCGAACAGGGTCGGCGGCGGCTCGCCCGGCGCCTTGCCGGTGAGGTGGCGCGAGTAGTTTTCGATGCCGTTGCAGAACCCGACCTCGGCCATCATTTCCAGGTCGAACTGAGTGCGCTGCGCCAGGCGCTGGGCTTCCACCAGCTTGTTCTGTTCGTAGAGCTGCTCCAGGCGCGGCTTGAGTTCGGCCTTGATGGTTTCCACCGCTGCCAGCACGCGCTCGCGGGTGGTCGCGTAGTGGGTCTTGGGGTACAGCGTGTAGCGCATCAGCTTGCGCAGGCTTTCGCCGGTGAGCGGGTCGAACATGCTGATCTGCTCGACCACGCCGTCGAACAGCTCGATGCGCACCGCTTCGCTGTCCGACTCGGCCGGGAACACGTCGATGACTTCACCGCGCACGCGGAACGTGCCGCGCTGCAGCTCGTACTCGTTGCGGGTGAACTGCAGCGAGGTCAGGTGGTTGATCAGGTCGCGCTGCTCGATGCGCTCGCCGGTGGACAGGATCAGGCGCAGCGACAGGTAGTCTTCCGGCGCGCCCAGGCCGTAGATCGCCGAGACCGTGGCCACCACGATCGCGTCCGGGCGTGACAGCAGGGTCTTGGTGGCGGCCAGGCGCATCTGCTCGATGTGCTCGTTGATCGAGCTGTCCTTCTCGATGAAGGTGTCCGACGCGGCCACGTAGGCTTCGGGCTGGTAGTAGTCGTAGTAGCTGACGAAGTACTCGACCGCGTTGTTGGGGAAGAACGACTTGAACTCACCGTACAACTGCGCGGCCAGCGTCTTGTTCGGCGCCATGATCAGCGTCGGCTTCTGCACGTTCTGTATCACGTTGGCAATGGTGTAGGTCTTGCCCGAGCCGGTCACGCCGAGCAGGGTCTGCTTGGCGATGCCCGCCTCGAAGTTGGCCGTCAGCTTCTCGATCGCCGCGGGCTGGTCGCCGGCCGGCGAATACGGGGAGACAAGTTCGAAGCGATCGCTCATGGTGCCGCCATATCCGGGGCCTACCAGTATACCGGGGGCAATGGTGACGGCCGGCTGAGGGGAAGGCTGAGCCTGGCGACTGCGTTCCGCCGATGGGAACCGCACCCCCTGCGACCCAGGCTGGTCACCTGCTCCTGTGATGGATGGACGCGCCGTGACCGCCACGAACCGCCGTTGGATACCGCTCCGCCCTGCTGCAGGGTTGACCTTGTTTGAACTGACCGTGACCCTCGCCGTCGCAGCCGTGCTGTGCGCCATCGCCCTGCCCGGCCTGCAGCCGCTGCTGGACCGGCAGCGGGCCGCCAGCGCGCGGCAGGTGCTGAGCAGCCACCTGGCCTTCGCGCGGCTGGCCGCCATCCAGCAGCGCCAGGCCATCCGGGTGTGCGCCAGCATCGATGGCACAACCTGCAGCGGGGATGCGAACGGCTGGGCGACGGGCTGGATCGTCCATCGTGCGGGACCGGAGGGGGGGCCGGCCACCGCGGAGGGTCCCGCGCTGCGGCATCACACGCCGGGCTACCCGCCCGGCTGGACGATCCGCTCCAGCGATGGGCGACGGCATCTGCGCTTCCTGCCCGATGGCCGCGCCTGGGGTACCAATCTCACCCTGCAGATCTGCGTCCGGGGTGACTTGATGGCAGAAGTCGTGGTGAACAACAGCGGGCGGGTGCGCTCGGAGAGCGTGCGGCGTCCAGGGGGGTGTCCACCCTGATCGGATCGCGCGCGGGCGACTTGCGTGTCCGCCATGCACAACATAAAGAAAAGGCTGCGATTTCTCGCAGCCTTTTCAGAATCTGGCGCCCGAAGTTGGACTCGAACCAACGACCCCCTGATTAACAGTCAAGTGCTCTAACCGGCTGAGCTATTCGGGCGGGGAGGCGCATTCTAGACGCTCACACCCGACCTTGCAACACTCCGCGCACTTACCAGCAGGTCACCCCGGACGCCGTGGCCGGCGTCTTTTGGCCGGCTTGGTTGACGGTCATCGTGCCGCACTTGTCTTTGGCCTGGCCGCCCTGGGGAACGGCCGTGATGGTGTACGTCTGGGCACCCGGGTTGATGGTCAGCTGGTAGGCGGCGGTGCCGGTGCGCGGCGAGTTGATCGTCTGAGTACCGGTCTCGCTGAATTTGAACGCCGCGTAGCTGTTGTTGAGCGTATGCATGCGTTCGGCGCGCTGCATGTACTCGACCATCTCGGCCTTGGCCTGCGCGCGCTTGGAGCGCAGTACGTACTGGGTGTAGTTCGGGTACGCCACCGCGCTCAGGATGGCGATCACCGCCACCACCACCATCAACTCGATCAGGGTGAAGCCCACCACTCGCGACCTGCCGCGTGCATGACAACGATAACCGGTCACTGGATCTGCCTCCACGATTGACGACCACAAGGATACGGCACAAAGATCCGCTGATTGCCGTTGTTGACGTAGTTCCAGCACTCATTCGGCGGTGTCGGCGGCGCACCCGACGGCGGCGAGGTGCCACTGCCGCCGGTACCGCCTGCAGCCAGACCTGTCCCCGGCAGCGAATTGATGCCGACGTCCGTCACGGCGGCGCTGCCGGTCGAATCGGTCCTGAGCCCTGCCACGCCATCGGAGATCACCGTGCCGGTGGTCGAGTCAAGACGCGACTGACCGAACGCACCGCCGCCGGTGCCCGACTGCAAGCCGAACAGCCAGTTGGTACCCGACGAAGCACAGCCGGCGTTGCCAGGCGTGGGCACATAGGTGGGCAGGTAGACAACACCCTCGGAAATCGTCGGGTTGCCCACGAAGCGCTCGCCGGCCGGCAGGTCGACGTACCAGCCGCGACTGTCGCTCGGCGGCGTGCCGGTGCTGAGCGTACGCTGGCCGCCGCTGGTGATCACGCTGCTGCCGCCCAGGTTGGCGCGGGTGAGCGTCGTGGTGACCGCACCGTCCGTGGTGTCGTTGACGCCATACAGCGACTGCACCGACACGTCGGACGGATCGCCGACGAAGGAGAAGCTGCCGGTACCGAAGAACAGCATGTTGCCACCCAGCTGACCGGACATCGACTCGATGCCACCGGTGAACGGCTGGCGCAGCGTGCGGCCGCCTTCGGTGTAGCTGCGCGTAGTAAACAGCGGCACCGTCACGTTGGCGCGGCTGCGCAGGTCGAACTTCCACACCGCGCCCTTCTGGTCGGTACCGTAGGCGGTGTCGGCGTAGCCGTCGCTGCCGCGGGTCTGCTGGCTGGTGCCGCCGTAACGGTCCACCACCACCACGCTGCCCAGGCCGTTGCTGCCGGTCGGCACCCCGGCGCCGGATTCCACCGCTTCGATCATCGAAATGGTCGGCGTGCCGGTCTTGATGTCGACCAGGAACAGCACGGCCTTGCCATTGGCACTGTTGTAGCCATTGCCAAACACCGCGCGCCAGACCGGCGTACCGCTGCTGTCGAGCATGGGTACGATCACCGGGCGCGCCAGCACGTGGCCGATGTTGTTGCGCACGTCGGCCGACAGCGCGGTATCCAGGTCGCTGATCTCCCACAGCTTGCTGCTGGCACCAAAGGTGGTGCCCGGGGTCACGTCCAGCCCGAACACGCTGCGGCCACCCGCACCGGAGGCGCCCACCAGCGTGGTATGCCAGCTGTTGCCGTAACGGGTATCGACCACGGTGATCTTGCCGTCGACGTAGTACCGGTGATCGAACTTCTGGTCGTTCAGATTCTTGGCGTTGTACGGGAACAGCAGGTTGCCCATGTGGCCCAGCGCCGTGGACGGGATATAGGCGAATGCCTCGGTGCCGCCCCCTGCGATCTGGGTGCCGGCGCCGTTCATGCCGCCATTGAAGGCATGCAGCATGCCGTCATTGGCGCCCACATAGACCATGTAGTTGGCGCTGGCCCGTTTGTTGGTCACATAGGTCTGGTACGACGTGGCCAGGTCGCCGCCAAGGCGGCGGTAACCGAAGTCATCGCCCGGTGCGCTCACCACCGGGCTGGAGTTGACGATGTCACCCAGCCGCGTGGTGCGATCGCGCAGCTTGCCGCCACTCTTCACTTCGCCGCTCTGGTCACCCTTGAGGTAGGCCACCGCAGTGGTGGCCGTGGCCCCCAGAGCGGTCAGCTCGGCGGCGCTGCAGCGGGACATGCCCGGGTACAGCGAGGTCGACTTGGTGCACAGGTCGGCCAGCGTCACGCTGCCATCGTTGAACTCGCGGGTGGTGCCGTCCTTGGTGTAGAACACCTTGCGCCCACTGCTGGGCAGCAGCGCGGCCGCCTCCCAGATCGGGGTAGAGACCACCTGCCGCTGCGAATTGACCGACAGCGCACTGGCCGACAGGCGGCCGAACCAGTCGGTACCTTCGTTGGCGATTTCGTAGCTGGGGCCCACCGTGATCGAACCGGCGCCGACGCGGGCGCCGCTGGAACCGGAGCCACCGGACGGCGAGGCGCCCGAGGTCACCGACGACAGCACGCGACGCATGGCGGTGGTGATTTCTTCCGGGGTGCGCGCATTGATGTACTCACCGCGGGTATTGACCGTGGCATGCCAGATGTCGTCCACCGTGCTGCGCTGGTCGTCCTGGCGCGGCGGCCAGTTGCCGTAGATCGACGCGTCGGTGTATGGGTTCTGGTCGAGGTCCGGGTTGAACAGGTTGCCGCGCGCGCCCAGGGTGACGCCGTAGAAGTTGAGGTGCAGGTTGGTCTGGCAGTCCAGGCTCTTGTCCGGATTGCCGGTCTTGCAGGCCTGCGGCACCGGTACCTGGCCGGCGGTCAGGTCGGTGCGCAACGGCGAGGCGTCGCCCACGCTGTTGTAATACTTGCTTACGATGTCGGCCATCGTGTTGCTGTTGCCGTCCTGGAACGGGCTGCCCATGCCGCCGTCGTTGTTGCCCACGGTTGGACCGCCGCCATTGCTGAAGCCGTCGGTGAACAGCATCACCGCATTCTTCTGGCACGACAGCTGTACCGGTGCACCTGTGTCGGTCCGGGTAAACTGCAGCGCGGCCGCGTTCACCGCCTGCCGGTTGGGCGTACCGCCGCTGGCGGTCAGGGAGATCATGTCGGTGTACAGCGCCAGCTTGTCGGCATTGACCGCCATGTCACGCATGGTCAGCCGCTTGCTCTGGTCCGAGCCGCTGTCGTAGCTGCCGTTCTGATTGATGCGGAAGTAACCCACGCGCAGGTTGTTGACGTCCGCCAGCGAACGGGTCATGCCGGCGATCATCGCGCGGTTGCGGTTGCCGTAGTAGGAGTACCAGTTGGCGAAGTTCTGCAGCGCTGCGGTATTGCCCGCGCCGATGGTGTACTTCCACATCGAGCAATTGGTACCGCAGGCATTGGTCACGCGGACGCGGGTGACGCCGTTGTAGGCGTTGTTCACCCCCGGAATCTGCGGGTACGGGTCGTTGGCCGAGGTCCAGCGGGTGAAGAAGGTGGCCGGCGTGTACTCCATGTAAACCGTCGCTACCCCGTTGTTCCAGGTGTAGTCGCTGTTGCGCTGGTAGTTGCTATTGCCGTACCGGTAGAACGTGCCGGCCGGGATGACCATGCCGTCCTGCATACGGAAAGAATCGGAGGCCGACGTACTGTAGTACAGCGACGCCAGCGCCAAGGTGGCGGTGTTGCGCGGGTCGATGCGGGTGGCCTGCAGCCCGGCGTCACCGTAGGACACGCCGGTGCCTGCCACCCAGGGCTCGTACTTCACCGCGGGGTTGAAGTAGGTCGGGTTGAAGTCGGACGAGCGCGAGAACCCGAGCTGATCGATCGGCGGGATACCGTAGTAATTGTTGATGCGCGTACCCGGCAGCAGGTAGAAGTAATCGCAGTTGCCGGAGGTATTCAGGTTGCCGTTGGAATCGAAGAAGCTCTTGCGGCCGGTGTCCCAGCAGCCCTCGCCGTCCATGCCCGGGAACTGGGTCTGGAAGGTCATCGAGCCGGAGTCATCCACCGCCATGATGAACGCCGGGGGCGTCTGCACCTGGTTGTTCAGCGGCGCCTGTGCCAGCGCCCCCTGCGCCTGCGCGGCGATCAGGTTGTAGCCCAGCAGCCCCATGCCCGCGAGGGCAACGGCCGAGGCAGCGGTAATCCATTTGAACGTGCGCGTGGCCATGGCCGCGTCCTCAGAGCTTGAAAATGGTGTCGACGACCGACGCAGACGTCGGGCTGGCAGGGGTGTCGGCCGAGAAGCCGGTGATCTGGTACGTCGCCGTCGGCGTATCGCCGGACTTCCCCATGCTGTTGGAATTGCCTGAAACGTCACCCCCGCAGGAGTCGATGCGACGAACGTTGACGGCCGGCGCGGCACCGGTGCTGCGTTGCTCGGCCCACTCCACCGCGTCGAACGCGTTGCAGTCCAGGGTGATGGCACTCTCGGTGAACAGCGCGCCGGCCGGCGGCGCGGTGCGGTTGAAGACGGCCGTCGCCGTCGCTTCGGCGGTGCGCACCACGCCCTCGGTGTTCTGGAACGAGCGGTTCACCGCGCGGTAATTGGACGCCATTTTTTCCTGCATGCCGGCCACCTGCATGCCGGCGATGCCGAGCAGCGCCAGCAGGATCAGCATGATCAAGGCCACGTACAGCACCGCACCCTGCTGGTGGCGGCGGCTGGAGAGGGAAGGAGCGTATCTGGTCGCCATGGTCAGTTCCCGAACAGACGGTTGCGCAGCGCGATGCTGACTTCGTAAGAGGTGCGGTAGCGCCCGTCCTTGAGGCCGCTGGCGTCGTACTTGGTGCCCAGCACGCCCAGCTCGGAAGCCACATCCGAGGCCGCCACGGTGGCCGCGCCCGGGCTTCGCAGCACCAGCCCCACCTGCACCAGGCCGACGCGACGCCACTGCCCCACACCGGTGGCGTTGGCCTGCGTGGTCACGCCCGATGCGGTCGCCTGGGCGGTGATGTTGCCGGTCGGCTGGGTGGCCTTGCTGATGTTTGCGGTGGTGTCCAGGCCGAACAGCAGCTGCATGTTCTCCACCCCTTCCACCAGCTCCTCATTGATGACGTAGGTGCCCGCGGAGCCTGCGCGTGCGCGGCGCAGGCCGGGCTCGCCGGTGGCGGCGTTGCGACCGACGTAATACACCACCGATTCGGCGCGATAGACCATGGTCGGCGCCAGGGGCGCGGCCACGAACCGGGACAGGTCCACGCCACCGGTGGCGGTCACCGTGGCGCCGCTGACGGAGCCGCGGAACACCTGCGCGGAGTTGCAGTCGGCCACGCCGAACACAGTGGGTGCGGCGACGCCGTTGAGGTTCAGCCGCGCCGCCTTGGCCGCATCCATGGTCAAGGTGGTGGCAGTGACACCGATTACCGGCACGCCCTCGGGGGCCATGTAACGCAGCACCAGTACGTCGCTGCCGGCCATCGGCGCAGGCACCAGGCCGGTGATGGTGGTCGGCATGCCGGCCGGGATCGTGCCGCCGCCGGCCACCTGGGTGGCGTTCGGCGCCGTACCCGGGGCTTCATAGCCCTGCACGGCCACGTTGAAATCCAGAGGCGCGCCACTGCCTGCCGTCGCGCCGGTGGTGATCCGCGGGTCGCCGAACTCCTTCACGATGTGCGCCAGATCGTTCACGCACCCCATGTGCCCGGCCATGCGGACATCGCGTTCCAGGAAGTCCAGCGCGAAGCGGCCGTTTTCCTGCACGCGGGCCACGCCCTCGGACAGCCGGGAGGCCGACTGCGAGGCGATGAAGATCTGGATGACACCCAGCATGAGCACCAGGCCGATGGCCATGGCGATCATCAGTTCCACCAACGACAGGCCGGTCTGGCGCGCTCTGGACATGGACAGGGAACTCATAGCTGGGTGGTCAGGGCGAAGGTGGTGGGCGAGTCAGGGTTGCTTGCATCCCATCGGTCGTCGGCCCAGGTAATGGAGACCGTGGCGGCGCCATTGACCATGACCACGGTGGCGCCGGCATTGGCGCCCATGGCCTTGACTACCTGGCACTGCCAGCGGGAAATGTTCTGATCGATCGTCACCGCGTTGCTCACCGGACGCGTACAGGCTGTGTCGGTGGCCGCCTTGGTTCCGGGGGCGAAGGTGGCATTGGTGTACCACGCCGACTGGTGCCGATTGCTGCGCATCTGCTCGGTCAGGTCGTAGGCCAGGTTGGTGGCCTGGGTACGGTAGTTGGCACTCTGCACGAACCGGATGTTCGCGGTCTGCAGCAGCGCGAACCCCAGCAGCCCGAAGGCCAGGATGACAATGGCGATCAGCACTTCCAGCAGGGTAAAACCGCCCTGGGCAGCGCGACGGGAGGCGGGACGACGCTTCATGGACAGGCTCCCTTCACGGCGCTGATCTGGCCGGAGGCGTTGATGGTGACGGTACGCTGGAGCAGCTGGCTGCCGCACTTGTCGGGCCGCATCACCAGCGTCTGGTCGGCCGCCAGTTTGCGGCGGCCGCGCCCGTCGAAGGCAATCGGTGCGGTGGGCCCCTGTACCACCAGGCCGCTGCCGATCTTGTTGAACCGCAGTACCGTGTCGCCGGTGCCGTACAGGCCGTTATGGTCGATGTCGGAGAAGGCCATCATGCCGACGCCCCAGGCGCCGTCGCAGGTATTGCCGTCGCTGCTGCCGCATACGCCGCCACCGCGGCTGTTGCGGATGGCTTCACTGCGCGCCAGGTTGACCAGGCCCAGCAACTCGTTGTGGCCGGCGGCCAGACGGTTGGAGCGGATGGTGCCCTGGAAACTCGGATAGGCGATGGCCGACAGGATGGCGACCACCGCGACGGTGACCATCAACTCGACCAGTGTGAAACCCTTGGATGGGCGCATGGACATGGAACGCTCCCCAGCGTGATGTGACAGACGATGGACGCCGCGCCGCCCGCCGGCAAGGGGCGGCAGGATGAACGGTCATCCGGGGGCGACAGGCGTCAAGGCGTTGACGCCACAGGGGGCTTGGGTGGCGGGCTGCGCCCTGCCCGCCCACCCCGTACCCCGGCCCTCAGGCCGGGGCCGCAGACTCAGGCCAGCACTTTGTAGCAGGGCTGGTACTCACCGGAGATCTTCATCCGGCGCTGCTCGACGAAGGCGCGCAGCAGCTCGTCCAGGGCCTGCATCATGTCGGCGTCGCCGTGGATTTCGAACGGGCCGAACTCCTCGATGCGGCGCATGCCGTCTTCCTTCACGTTGCCGGCCACGATGCCGGAGAACGCGCGGCGCAGGTCGGCCGCCAGGGCATGCGGCGGGCGCCCGTGGTGCAGGTCCAGCGCGGCCATGGCTTCATGGGTCGGCACGAACGGCTGCTGGTACTCCCACGGAATCTCGATGGACCAGTTGAAGAAGAACGAATCCTTCTGCTCCAGGCGGTGCTCACGCACCCGCTTGATGCCGGCAGACATGCGCCGGGCCACCGCCACCGGGTCGCCGATGATGATCTCGTAGCGCGCGGCGGCCGCATCGCCCAGGGTCAGGCGGATGAAGCGATCGATCTGCTCGAAGTACGGCGCAGCCACGGTCGGGCCGGTCAGGATCAGCGGGAACGGCAAGTCCTTGTTTTCCTCGCGCAGCAGGATGCCGAGCAGGTACAGGATTTCCTCGGCGGTACCGACGCCACCGGCGAACACGATGATGCCGTGGCCGATCCGCACGAACGCTTCGAGACGCTTCTCGATGTCCGGCATGATCACCAGGTGGTTGACGATCGGGTTCGGCGACTCGGCGGCGATGATGCCCGGCTCGGTCAGCCCGATGTAGCGGGTGACGTGCTTGCGCTGCTTGGCGTGGGCGATGGTGGCGCCCTTCATCGGGCCCTTCATCGCGCCCGGGCCGCAGCCGGTGCAGATGTCCAGGCCGCGCAGGCCCAGCTCGTAACCGACCTGCTTGGTGTACAGGTACTCATCGCGGCCGATCGAGTGGCCGCCCCAGCACACCACCAGGTTCGGGTCACCCGGGTTGAGGATGCGCGCGTTGCGCAGCAGCCCGAACACGGCGTTGGTGATGCCTTCGGAGGACTCCAGTTCGGCCGCGTAGGCCGGGCCCATCTCGATGGCCATGTAGGCCAGGTCGCGGACCACGGCAAACAGCAGTTCGGCGACACCGCGGATGATCTCGCCGTCGACGAAGGCCATCGCCGGTGCGTTCACCAGGTCGATGCGCACACCGCGATCCTGCTGGGCCACCTGGATGTCGAAATCGGGGTACAGATCGCGCGCCGCGCGCGGATCGTCGGAGGCACTGCCGCTGGTCAGCACGGCCAGCGCGCAACGGCGCAGCAGCTCGTGCATGCCACCGCCGGATGCATCGCGCAGGCGTGCCACCTCCGCGCGCGACAACACATCCAGTCCACCGCGCGGGTAGATCCGCGCGTCCTGCACCGGCAGCGTCCGCGCCGGAGTTTCAGTGATCTTCATTTCCATTCTTTTCGCTTCCTCAAGGTAGACGACTGTACTGCTGCCCCCTTAAAAAGCAAAACGGCCGGGAAGCCCGACCGTTGGATACATCCTGACGCCAGCGCCGCCTCTGGGCCCGCTGCGGCGCGCTGATTTCCGCGCAACCCATCGAAGATACATGCAGGCGAGCCATCTGGCAAGGAGACGACCCAGCGCTGGCGGCCGGCCACAAAAACAGGTCCTGCGCCCATCCGCGGGGCAAGCGGAAACGTGCTTTGACGCTTTCCGGGCGCTGGTCGGCGGGTCAGGCACTCCACCCGGGTAGCGTGGTGCTCACACTGCGACTGTCCTTGCAGCACGACGCTCCCCTCAGAGGGGCGAAGAACCAAAAAAAAAACGGCCGGGTTGCCCCGGCCGTTTTCAATCATGCATCAAGCTCGATGGATCAGAACTTGTACTTCAGGGTCAGCTGCATCGACCAGCGCGACACGGCGGTGTTGCCCTTGTCGTTGTTGTTTTCCTGGATCGCAGAGCTGTCCGCACCGGTGAAGGAGTACACGTACTTGCCGGTGGCCGGATCGATACCGGCGTAGTTGGCTACACGGCGGGTCGCGTAGAAGCCGTAGTCGTCGATCAGACCCCACTTCTTGTTCAGCAGGTTGCTGACATTCATGATGTCCAGGGCGATTTCACCCTTGTGCTCCTTCATGAAGCCCGGGAACTCCTGGCTGATACGCACGTCGAAGGAGTTGGTCCACTTGGAGCGGTGCTGGTTGGCCGGGACCACGCCGCCACGGAAGGCATCGAGCTCCGGATTCTGCGCCAGCCAATCGAAGAACTGCTTCTCCATCGCCGCGTCCTGCACGAAACGCCCGCCGACTACGCTTCCGAACAGCACGTCACCCGGACCGGTCGGCACGTAGAACAGGTCGTTGGTGGCGGCACCGTCGCCGTTGGCATCGTTGTAGAAGATGTAGCTGAACGGACGACCCGAACGGCCTTCATAGAACAGGCCGACGCGGGTGGCATTGTCACCGAAGAAGTTGTGCTTCCACTCCAGGGTGCCGGTGATGCGGTCCTTGATCGCGTAGCGCGAGTTGTAGGCCACGTCTTCGTTGGCGTTGAAGATCGGCGTGTTGTTCCAGTTCGAGGTGTTCTGCGAACTGGTCAGCGGGCTGACTTCCTTGGACTGGGTGTAGGTGTAGCCCAGCGACCAGCCCCAGTTCTCGGTCAGCGGCTTGGCCAGCGAGAAGGTCGCCTGGCTGCCACGGCCCTTGTCGGTATTGCGCATGACCAGCACATCGCCCATGTCGGTCGGACGGTTGGCGCGGTCATTGGCACCGCTGGTGCCGGTGGTGATGCCGAAGTTGGTGCCGTTCTGGATGCGGCTGTTGGCCGGGTTGCGGCCCGCGGCATTCCAGTAGATCGCACGGCCGTCCGGACCGAAGGTGGTCGGCGCGGACACGTCCAGACGGTCGAAGTAGATACCGTCCTTGACCTTGGTCATCAGTACTTCGGCCGAGGCCACGATGCCGTACCACGGCAGCTCATGATCGAACGCCAGGTTGGCCTTCCACACCGACGGCAGGCGGGTGCCCGGGGCGATGATGTCCACGTTCTGGCGCGCCGACGCCGGGCCACCGGCCGGCACGTACGGGTTGTTGCCGTCCGGGGTGAAGGTGCCCACCGGCGGGTTGCGCTGGTCGTACTCGATGTAGTTCAGACCCGTGTTCTGGTACGCACCGGCCAGCCACACGTTCGGCGCCGCGCCACCGAACAGGCCCACGCCACCGCGCAGCTGGGTCGGACGGTCGCTGTCGAAGGTGTAGTTGAAGCCGACACGCGGCTGCACCAGCGACTTGTCGACCAGCTGGGTGTTGTTGAAGCCGTACAGCTGCTCGATGCGCGGGTTGTACAGACGCTGGTCACTGAAGTCCGGCATGTCCACGCGGACGCCGAACATCAGGCTCAGGTTGTAGTTGATCGCCCAGGTATCCTGCACGAACACGCCGGTGTTCTTCAGGGTGAAGTCAGCCGGGATGTCGCTGCGGCTGCCATCGGCGCGCGGCGCACGCAGCTGGTAGCGCGAGGCGGTGCCGTTGAGGAAATCGTTCACGCTGTTGAACTCATACACGCCGTTGAGGTTGCGGCCGTAGAAGTTCATCAGGTCGTTCTTCGAGTAATCGAAGCCGAACTTGACGGTGTGATCGCCGACATACCAGGTACCGGCACCGAAGGCGCTCAGTTCCTTGGATTCCACGATATTGACGTGGGTGTTCTGCTCAGTACCGACGTACAGCGAGTCGTTGCCCGAGCGGATGCGGATCTGCGGCATGTTGACCAGCGGAACACGGTTGGCCGAATAGTCCTTGTGCGAGATCTTGAACTCGGTCGAGAAGTTCTCCGACCAGTCGCTGAACAGCTCGCCCATCCAGGTTTCATACTCGGTCGGCTGCTGGTACCAGAAGTTGCTCAGCGAGATCGCGCTGCTGGAGACCTGCGGGAAGCGAACGACGTTCTGCTCCATCTTGTTGTAGCGCAGGGCGGCACGGTGGTTCTCGTTGATGTTCCAGTCCAGCTTGACCGCGTATTCCTCAATCTCGGTCTTGCTGTTGGGCGCCGACAGGGTGCCCGGATCGTAGCCCAGACCCTTCAGGTAGTCCTGCACGCGGGTCACATCGGCGGTGCTGATCGTGCCCTTGCCGATCGGGGTATCGCTCAGGCTGATGCCGGCGGCCGAACGCTCATACTTTTCGTAGTTGCTGAAGAAGAACAGCTTGTCGTTGACGATCGGGCCGCCGAAGGTCATGCCATAGGTCTTCTCGTCTTCGAACCCGTTGAAGTCCTGCTTATCACCTTCCAGGCGCGAACGGACCATGTCCTTGTCGCGGTAGGAGCCGTAGACGGTGCCATGGAATTCGTTGGTGCCCGACTTGGTCACGGCATTGATCACCGCACCGGTACCGCCGGCGATGGTCGTGTCGTAGTTGGCCAGGTCGATGTTGATTTCCTGGATGGCGTCCATCGACACCGGCTGACGCTCGGTCGGCAGGTTGTTGGAGCCCAGGCCGAACGGATCGGAGGCACTGATGCCGTCGATGCGGATGGCGTTGTAACGGGTGTTCTGCCCGCCCGCCGAGATCGCGCCGTCCGCCTTGCTGACCTGCGAGATACGCGGATCCAGACGCACGTAGTCCTGGATGTTGCGGTTGGCAGACGGAAGCGCATCCATCGTTTCGCGCGTCACGTTGGTGCCGGTGCCCATCTTGGTGGCGCTGAAGATGTCCAGACCGCCCGCAATGGCGACGACCTGCACGGCATCGAGGTTGGTGGCTGCGACGTCGCCGGCCAGGTTGGCGTTGACGGTGTTTACCTGATTGAGGTTCAGGTAAACGCCCTCTTCGGTCTTGGTGCCTTCACCGGCCTTGTTGATGGTGATGGTGTACGGACCACCCACGCGCAGACCGCGCGCGTTGTAACGACCCGACGCATCCGTGGTGGCGCGGCTGACAGTGCCCGACTCGGTGTGCGTGATGGTGACTTCGGCACCGACGACAGGCGAACCTGCGGCGGACGTGACTTGGCCGCCGACGCCGGCAGAGGTGCTCTGGGCGAAAGCGGGAGCGGCGGCAAGTGCGGCCACGAGGCCAAGAGTGAGCTTGGACATCCGGAGGTGGGTCATTTTGGGGATAGCCTCGATGCGAGATTGGGGATGGCGGAGAAAAAAACGCGCCCAAGCAGCCTTGCTGGCGGCTGACTGGACTTTTGATCTGGGTTCCCTAGCCGCAGGCTGGTTTCAGCCGCAACGGTTAACACTAGATTAACACGGTAGCGTCGGATTGTGACGGTTGGGCGACAAAACACACGCCATCACAACGGTATCGTGACGCCTTCTTCACATTCAGTGTGAACTCGCTGAATGGCGGGGAGATGACAGCTCGCGCGCCGTTGAGCCGGGCTCCGCCCGGCTGGCGCCACAACGTCGGAGGCAGCCGGGCAGACCCGGCTCTACGCGGGCGTGTGGATCTGGCCGCGGTGGGCCGCACCGGCGGCCGAAAGCAGCAGCACGGCGGCCTGGGCGCAGTCGACCGGATCGCGGGCGCTGCGGTCTTCGTCCAGCGAAAAGGCCCGGGCACGCAGGGCGGTGCGCATCGGGCCCGGCTGCAGGCCGCTGACCCGGACCGGGCTGCGGCCCAGCTCGTCATGCAGGCTGCTGATCAGGCCGCGCAGGCCGTGCTGGGCGGCGCCATAGCCACCCCAGTAGGCCTGTCCTACCCGTGCTGGATCGTCCACGGTGAACACCAGTGCGGCATCGTCACGCTGCCGCAACAGCGGCAGGCAGGCCTGGGCCAGCCAGGCTGGCGCGGTCAGGTTGACGTGCACCGCCCGGGCGAAGGCGGCCGGGTCGGCCAGCTCGAACGGGGTCAGGCCGGCGAAGTCGGCGGCGCAGTACAGCAGGCCGTCGAGGCGGCCCAGCTCGCTCCGTAGGCGTTCGGCCAGTGCGGCGTAGTCGTCGGGGGTCGCCCCTTCCAGGTCCATCGGGTACAGCAGCGGCTCGGGGCCGGCGGCCTGGACGGCCGCGTATACCCGGTCGAGCCGACGCGGCTTGCGTCCCAGCAGGACCACCGTGGCACCGGCTTCGGCGCAGGCCACGGCAGCGGCGCTGCCGAAGCCACCGCCCGCACCGGCGATGAGGATGACGCGATCGGCAAGCGATCCAGTCCCGACCACAACGGACGGGACCGCACTCATGGGAGCGATGCCTCTTCCACGATGCGCTTGAGCTCGCCGGATTCGAACAGCTCCAGCACGATGTCGCAGCCGCCGATCAGTTCGCCGTGGATGAACAGCTGCGGGAAGGTGGGCAGGTTGGAGAAGCGCGGCAGGTTGGCGCGGACTTCCGGTTCCTCAAGCACGTTGACCGTGCGCAGCGCGACCGCGCCGGCGGCCATCAGGGCCTGGATCGCCCGGCTGGAGAACCCGCACATGGGGTACTGGGGGGTGCCCTTCATGAACAACACGAGGGGGTAACGCTCCACTTCGGTCTGGATCTGCTGCATCACCGCCACAACGACTCTCCCTGCGGGTGGGACAACCCGGCCTGGCCGGTCGGATAGACTTCCCTCAGCGCCATTGTAAGCCTTCCGGCCCTGCCTCCGGCGCCCCCGTCCCCAATCCAATGCCAGCCATGCCCCTCGACCTGCCCCGCCTGCCTTACGACCGCGCCGCCCTGCAGCCACACCTGTCGGCCGAAACGCTGGACCTGCACCACGGCCGCCACCAGCGCGCCTACATCGATGCGGTCAATGCGCGCATCGAAGGCACCGAGCTGGCCGACCTGCCGCTGGAGGACATCGTGCGGCAAAGCCAGGGCAGCCTGTTCGATGCCGCCGCCCAGGCCTGGAACCACGCGTTCTACTTCCAGTGCCTGCACCCGCGCGGCGGCGGCGACCCGAAGGACCGGCTGGGCGAACTGGTGACCCGCCACTTCGGCGATGTGCGCCGGTTGCGCGAGGAGTTCGAGCGCGCCGCGCTGGGGCTGTTCGGCTCGGGCTGGGTCTGGCTGGTGCAGCACCCGACCGGCGCGCTGGCCATCCAGAGCACGCGCAACGCCGGCACGCCACTGACCGGGCACAGCACCCCGCTGCTGGCCTGTGATGTGTGGGAACACGCGTATTACACGGACTACCAGAACGAGCGCGCGCGCTATCTGGAGGCCTTCTGGAAGGTGGTGAACTGGGATTTCGTGGCGGCGCAGTTGCGGGATTGAGCCGCGCGTACCGACCGGCGGTCGGTATCGACCGGCCGGTCACGACGGCTGGGCGTGACCGGGACGCCGGCCTCCTGCGACCACCTCTACCCGCGCAGCGCCGCGACCACCGGGGCGACCTGGGCGCCGCGATCAAGCTGCCCGCCCACGTTTTCCAACGCATCGGCCAACCTGCCCGCGTCGTCATCGCGCAGCGTGGCATGGCCCACCTTGCGGCCGTCGCGCGGCTGCTTGCCGTAGTCGTGCCAATGCCCGCCGGGCTGGCTCAGCACGGCCTCCGCGACCGGCATCGCGCCCAGCCAGTTGAGCATGCAGGCCTGCCCCAGCATGCGGGTGTCGCCCAGCGGCAGGCCCAGCACCGCGCGCAGGTGGTTCTCGAACTGCGAGGTCTCGCTGCCTTCGATCGTCCAGTGGCCGGAGTTGTGCACGCGCGGCGCCATCTCGTTGACCAGCAGCTCGTCACCGCGGCAGAACAGCTCCAGCGCGAACACGCCCACATAGTCCAGGCGCTCGGCCAGCGCGCGGGCATGGCCGATGGCCGCCTCGTGCTGGGCCGGGCTCAAGCGCGCCGGGGCCAGGCTGGCCGACAGCACGCCGTCTACATGCCAGTTGCCGGTCACCGGCCAGGCACGGAATTCACCGTCGCGCCCCCGCACGGCCACCACGCTCACTTCGCGATCGAAGGCGACGAAGCCCTCCAGGATCAGGCCGGTCTTCTCGACGTACTCGCCAAGCGTGGCCCAGGCCGCATCGATATCGGCCGCGCTGCGGATGCGGAACTGTCCCTTGCCGTCGTACCCCAGGCGGCGGGTCTTGACGATGCAGGGCATGCCGAATTCGGCCACCCGGGCGGCCAGTTCATCGCGGCTGCGGATGTCGGCGAACGGCGGCAATGGAATGCCCAGCTGCTGGAACAGGGTCTTCTCGCTCAGGCGGTCCTGGGCCACGGCCAGCGCATCCGGGTTGGGATACACCGGCACGCGCTCGGCCAGGAAGCGGGCGCTGTGCGCGGGCACATTCTCGAAATCGAAGGTGACCACGTCCACGCGGGCGGCGAATGCGGCCAGCGCGGCTTCGTCGTCGAACGCGGCCACCTGCAGCGGCGCCACCTGGGCACCACAGGCATCGGCGGCCGGGTCGAACAGTTCAAAGCGCAGCCCCAGCGGCGCGCCGGCCAGCACCATCATGCGGGCCAGCTGGCCGCCGCCCAGGATGCCTACGGTCCGGGTGCTCATTGACGCGGATCGTCGTGAGCCATGACGTGTTCGGTCTGGCGGGCGCGGAACGCGTCCAGCGCCTGGCCGATCGCCGGCTGCTCCGGGGCCAGCATCGCGGCCGCGAACAGCGCCGCGTTCGACGCGCCGGCGTTGCCGATGGCGAAGGTGGCCACCGGGATGCCGGCCGGCATCTGCACGATCGACAGCAGCGAATCCATGCCGTTCAAGGCCTTGGACTGCACCGGCACACCCAGCACCGGCACGGCGGTCTTGGCCGCGATCATGCCCGGCAGGTGGGCCGCGCCACCGGCACCGGCGATGATCGCGCGCAGGCCGCGGCTGCCGGCCTGCTCGGCGTAGGTGAACAGCACGTCTGGCGTGCGGTGCGCCGAGACCACTTTCACTTCATAGGGAACGCCGAGCGCATCAAGCTTCTGGGCGGCGTGCTGCATGGTTTCCCAGTCGGAGCGGGAACCCATGACGATGCCGACGAGCGGCGCGGATTGGTTGGGGGTCATTGGCCGTCACCTGCCTTAAAGACGTATTCTAGCCATCTTCCACGCAAGACGAAGAATCCATGGATCGCAAGCTGCTTGACCTGCTGTGCTCGCCCGACACCCGCCAGCCCCTGTCCCTGCTGGACGCCAAGGGCCTGGAGGCACTCAACCGCGCGATCGGCGCCGGCACCGTGCTCAAGGCCGACGGCAGCACCCAGGCGCTGGCCCTGCGCGAGGCGCTGCTGACCCGCGACCGCAAGCAGGTGTTCCGCGTCGACGACGGCATTCCGGTGCTGCTGGCCGAGGAGGCCATCGCCACCGCGCAGATCGCCGACTTCCCGGAAAAATGAGCCGGGCCGAGCTTGCGGCACCCGATGCCGCCGCAGTAGAAGCCGACGTGGCACGGGCGCTGGCCGAGGATATCGGCAGCGGCGACGTCACCGCGGCCCTGCTGCCCGACTGCCCCGACAGTGCCTACCTGCTGTGCAAGCAGGACGCGGTGATCGCCGGCCGGCCGTGGTTCGACGCCACCCATCGCGCCCTGGACCCGCAGGTCCGGATCGACTGGCGGGTGGCCGAGGGCGACCACGTTGCCGCCGGTACGGTGCTGGCCATCCTGCACGGGCGCGACCGCAGCCTGGTGAGCGCCGAGCGCACCTCGCTGAACTTCCTGCAGACGCTGTCAGGGACGGCCACCACGACGGCGCGCCATGTGGCCGCCGTGGCGGGCACCGGCACACGCATCCTGGACACCCGCAAGACCCTGCCCGGGCTGCGCGTGGCGCAGAAGTACGCAGTGCGCTGTGGCGGCGGCGACAACCATCGCCTGGGCCTGTTCGACACGGTGATGCTCAAGGAAAACCACATCCGCGCCGCGGGCTCGCTCACCGCGGCGGTGCAGGCCGCACGCGCGCAGTGGCCGCAGCTGCCGCTGGTGGTCGAGGTGGAGGACCTGGACCAGTTGCGCGAAGCGCTGGCCGTGGGCTGCGAGCGCATCCTGATCGACGATTTCGACGCGGACCTGCGGCGCGAGGCCGTGCGCATCGCGGCCGGGCGGATTCCACTGGAAGTCTCCGGCAGCGTGGGCCTGGACGGGCTGCGCGCGATCGCCGAGGACGGCGTGGACTGCATCTCGATCGGCGGCCTGACCAAGCACGTGCAGGCGATCGACCTGTCGTTGAAGCTGGGCCCGCCGCCGGGTTGAGGCACGCGTGCCGACCAGCGGTCGGCACCTGCTCGGCAGGCAACGCACGACCGTAGGTCGTGCGGCATCGGCGCGCGGCGTTCACGGGATCGGCAGACCGGGTCTGCGAGGCTTGCCCTGCCCCCACCCGGAGAGCGCGCATGCGCCCCTTGCTTCTGCTTGCATGCCTGTCACCCCTGGCGACGCTGCTGCCGACCACCGCGTCGGCGGCCGAGGTCTGCGACATCCCGCCCCGGTTCGGGCTGAGCCCACTGGCGGTGAACATCGTGCAGACCGCCTGCAACGAGCATCGGCTCTGGTACCGCCCCTTCATCGACCGCGACGGCCGCGTGGCCAGCATCAGCGCAACCGAAGCCGAGGATGTGCACCTGGCCGATAACGGCATGGTCGCCTGGCAACGCGTGGTGGGGTACTGGCGTCAGAGCGGCACGCTGTCGCCGATGGGCGATCAGCCTGGTGCGTCCAGCTGCATGGCGCCGCCGGGCACGCGCTATACCGACACCGACTGTCGGGCCTTCCTGATCGACAACCCCTGGTCGGCCGCCTTCATCTCCTGGGTGATGACCCGCGCCAGCGTGCCCGGCTTCACCCGCTCGCCCCGGCATATCGACTACATCCGCGCGGCGTACCGGAACAGCGGCCCGTACCGGATGACCGATCCGGCGCAGGAAAAACCCGCGCCGGGCGACCTGCTGTGCTACCTGCGCGATCGCCGGGAAGCGCTCAGCTACAGCGGCCTGGTGCAGTCGCTGGGCAGTGGCGCGGTGACGCACTGGAAGTCACATTGCGAGGTGGTGATCGCAGCCAACATGGGCGGCGACCGCACCCTGTACCTGATCGGCGGCAACGTGATGAACACCGTGGCGATGCGCAAGCTGTCGCTGGACCGCAGCGGTCGTATCGAACTGCCGCCGGCCAAGGCCACCGCCAGCGATGGCATGGAACGGGGCTGCACGCCGGGCCGCGAAGAGGAGTGCAACTTCAACCGGCAGGACTGGGCCGCGCTGCTGAAACTGGTGGCGACCGCGCCTGCAGCGCTTCCGCCCTCGCCCACCACGTCGCCACCGGCTGCAGACGGCATGCCGCCCGGCCCTGCACAGCCGTTGCCGCCGCCGCGCCCGCTGCCCGTGTCGCCCGCTGCGCCGGGGTCGGCACCGGCACCAACTCGCCCACCGCCGTCACCGGCTACGCCGGCCCAGCCTCCGGTGCCGTTGCCCGGGGCTGCGCCGCGCAGCGGGGGATGACGGGCGCCTCAATGGCTTGATCCGGGCGAGGTTCGCCGCCATCTTGGAGGTTCCAGCCGCTCCGAACGTACCGAGTCACCCATGCCCAGTTTGATCCTGCTGATGATTGCCGGTGCGTTCGCCTACGCGTTCTGGAACTCCGCACGCGCCGCCGCCGAGCGGGCCGGCGAGCTGGGCCGCAACGCCTGCCGGGCCGCCGATGTGCAATGGCTGGACCAGAGCGTGCATTCCACGGGGCTGCGCGTCTGCCGCAAGCCCAACGGCTGGCTGGGCTGGGAGCGCACGTTCAAGTTCGAGTATTCGCACGATGGCGTGGACCGCCACAGCGGCCGCATGGTGCTGCGCGGGGATGAGCTGGTGTCCTTTGTCGGCCCCTCCGCGGCCCGCATCAGCGAGATCCGGCGCAGCGTGGATACCAGCGGCGCCGAGGACGTCTGACCCCGGGGGTAGAGCCGACCGTTGGTCGGCTGACGCATCCCGCATCCCGCGGTAAAGCCGACCATTGGTCGGCTGACGCATCCCGCATTCCGCGGTAGAGCCGACCGTTGGTCGGCTGACACATCCCGCATCCCGCATTCTGCGGTAGAGCCGACCGTTGGTCGGCTGACGCATCCCGCATCCCGCATTCTGCGGTAGAGCCGACCGTTGGTCGGCTGACGCATCCCGCATCCCGCATTCTGCGGTAGAGCCGACCGTTGGTCGGCTGCCGTTAGTCGGTTGCCATGGATTTCCGCAGAGAGCAGCCGACCAACGGTCGGCTCTACCGGGTGGGTTGGCCCGGATTTCCGCAGAGAGCAGCCGACCAACGGTCGGCTCTACGTGGAATGGCCGCCTTGCGGCGGCCATGCGTGTTTTATTTCACCACGCGCAGATGCGGGCGGCCGCTGGGCTTGGGCGGCACGTCATCGGGCGGGGTCGGGCTGTCATCCGGCGGCAGCTCATCGTCCGGGCCCGGTTCGTGGCCGGGGATGTCATCCGGCAGTGCCATGCCCTGCCCGGTCTCGCGCGCGTACACGGCCAGCACGGCCGAAATCGGCACGTGCACCGGGTAGCTGGTGCCCGAAAAGCGCGCCGAGAAGCTCACGCCGTCGTTGTCGATAAGCAGCTGCACCACGGCGCGTTCGGCGATGTTCAACACCACCCGGCCGTCTTTGACCGCGCTCTGCGGCACCTGCACGCCCGGCATCCCGGCGTCGACCAGGATATGCGGCGTCAGGTCGTTGTCATTGATCCATTCCACCAGGGCCCGCAGCAGGTACGGACGGTGGCTGGTCATGCGGAAAGTGTCTTCAGTCATGGGGTAGAGCCGAGCCTTGCTCGGCTGCGGGGATCCGATTGCGTAGTGACAAGTGTACGCGCCCGCCTACCCGCAGGTCAGCCTCCGCGCGCGCCCGCCCTGCGTTTTCATTCAGTGCACCGGCCCGTTGACAGTGCCGGTGCGCCCGGTCAGCCCGGCAGATCGCGCAGCTTCTTTTCCTGGTCGGTCAGGCTGCGGATGAAACCGGGATGGCGGAAAATGCGGTTGCCGTAGTCTTCGATCGACTTGCCGTCCTTGGGCAACGGCACGTCCAGCGACTGCAGACGCCAGATGATCGGAGCCATGGCGCAATCGGCCAGGCTCATCTCCGGATTGAGGAAGAACTTGCTGGCCTTGAACAGCGGCACCGCGCTGGTCAGCAGTTCCTTCAGCCGCTTGCGACCGGCTTCGGCCTGGGTCTTGTTGCCCAGCTGGATGGCCTGCACCTGCGGCACCCAGTCGTGTTCGATGCGCAACATCGCCAGGCGGATGCGCGCGCGCGACAGCGGATCAACCGGCATCAGCGGCGGGTGCGGGTAGCGCTCGTCCAGATACTCACTGACCACCGATGCCGCGTACAGCACCAGCTCGCGCTCCACCAGCGTGGGCACCGAGTGGTACGGGTTGAGGTCGATCAGGTCCTCGGGCGGGTTTTGCGGGTCGACCGGGACGAAGTCGTAGCTCACGCCCTTGGCCGCCAGTACCAGGCGCACGCGATGGCACAGGACATCGTCGTTCGAGGAAAACAGCGTCAAGGTGTTTCGCATGCGTACGCTCGCCGCCATCAAAGGCTCTCCAACGTCCGGTAACCGCCGGTCGTATCGGCGCCGCCAGCCCATTGCCAGCGGTCGTCACAGTACCCGAGTGTGCAACCGCCCATCACAAAAGCCAATAGGCCGATCGACCCCTGCCGGGGTCGATCTACGCTCGGTGGCGCCTGGAGGCTCAGTGCACGTCCTTCCAGTATTCCTTCTTGAGCAGGTAGGCAAGGAAGGTCAGCAGGGCCAGGAACAGGATCACCCAGACGCCCAGCTTCTGACGCTTGAGCGCAGCCGGCTCACCGGCGTACTCCAGGAAGTTGGTGATGTCGCGCACCGTCTGGTCGTACTGCTGTGCATCCACGTTGCCCGGCTGCTCGATCTTCAGGCCGATCACCGGCGGGTCGGCGCCCGGGCTTTCCGCCTTGCCGTGCACCGCGTGCTGCAGGCCCTGCATCTCCCACAACGGGTTGGGCATGGACGCATTCGGGAACAGGCTGTTGTTCCAGCCCAGGGGCCGCGACGGATCCACGTAGAACGACTTGAGGTAGGTGTACACCCAGTCGCTGCCGCGCACCCGGGCAATCAGGCTCAGGTCCGGCGGCATCTTGCCGAACCACTTTTCCGCCTGCGCCTTGGGCATGCTCACCGGGATCTGCTCGCCGATCGGGGTGCCGGTGAAGTTGAGGTTGTTCATGACCTCCTCCTCGCTCAGCCCGAGATCGGCGGCCATGCGCGAATAGCGCAGGTACTTCAGCGCGTGGCAGCCCGAGCAGTAGTTCATGTACAGCTGCGCGCCACGCTGCAGCGAGGCCCGGTCGCTCAGGTCGTTGCCGGCCTGCAGGGTCTTGCCGCCCTCGGCGGCACCGGCGATGGCGCTGCTCAACATCAGGGCGGCCGCGCAGGCCAGCCGGACAATCCAGTGGTCAGTCATGCGTGGTCACCCGATCCGGTACCGGTTTGGTCCTGTCCAGCCTGGTCCATAGCGGCATGGTGATGAAGAAGGCGAAGTACAGGAAGGTCAGCACGCGGCCCACATAGGTTTCGTGGGCGTCGGTGCCAGGGCCCGAGCCGATCACGCCCAGCCAGACGAAGCACACCGCGAACACGCCCAGCAGCACCCGCGACAACCAGCCGCGGTAGCGGTAGGACTTGACCCGCGCGCGGTCCAGCCACGGCACCAGGAACAGGATCGCGATGGCCGAGAACATCACCAGCACGCCACCGAGCTTGTTGGGCACCACCCGCAACATCGCGTAGTACGGGGTGTAGTACCAGACCGGCTTGATGTGTTCGGGCGTGACCAGGCGGTTGGCCTCGGTGAAGTTGTCGTGTTCCAGGAACAGACCCCCGAAGGCCGGGGCGAAGAAGATGATGAAGGCGGCGATGATCAACAGGAACCCGGCCCCGACGCCATCCTTGAGCGTGTAATACGGGTGGAAGGGGATGCCGTCGGTAGGCGCGGTGGCCGACCAGCGGTTGCCCTTGGGACCCTTCTTGATTTCCACGCCGTCGGGATTGTTGGAACCCACCTCGTGCAGCGCGCCCAGGTGCAGCACCACCAGCAGCAACAGCACCAGCGGCAGGGCGATCACGTGCAGGGCGAAGAAGCGGTTGAGGGTGGCGTCACTGGGCAGGTAGTCACCCATGATCCACTCGGTCAGGCCGGTCCCGATCACCGGGATCGCGCCGAACAGCGAGATGATCACCTTGGCGCCCCAGAACGACATCTGGCCCCAGGGCAGCACGTAGCCCATGAAGGCTTCGGCCATCAGCACCAGGTAGATCAGCATGCCCAGGATCCACACCAGCTCGCGCGGTTTCTGGTAACTGCCGTACAGCAGCCCGCGGAACATGTGCAGGTAGACCACGATGAAGAACAGCGAGGCCCCGGTCGAATGCATGTAGCGGATCAACCAGCCCCATTCCACATCACGCATGATGTATTCGATGGAGGCGAACGCTTCGGCGGCGTTGGTCTTGTAGTGCATCGTGAGGAAGATGCCCGTCACGATCTGGTTGACCAGGATCAACAGCGCCAGCGAACCGAAGTAGTACCAGATGTTGAAGTTCTTCGGCGCGTAGTACTCGCTCACATGCTTGCGGTAGACCGGCATCAGGCCCGGTGCGCGGGCATTGACCCAGTCGGCGACGCCGGTGGCGGTGCGGGAAAGGATGTTGGCCATGATCAAGCCGCCCCCTGCGGGTCAACGCCGATGATGATGGTGTTGTCGTCCTGGTAATGGTGCGGCGGCACCAGCAGGTTGATCGGTGCCGGAACATCCTTGAACACGCGACCGGACATGTCGAAGCGCGACTTGTGGCACGGGCAGAAGTAACCGCCCTTCCACTGCGGGTCGTACGGCTCGGGGCGGATCTCGGCGACCATTTCCGGCGAGCAGCCCAGGTGGGTACACAGCCCGACCAGCACCGACACGTCCGATTTGATCGACCGGAACTCCGGGTTCTGCTTGAGCACGTACTCGGGCTGCTGGTCCTTCTCGCCGGATCCGGGATCCTTCAGGCGATCGTCCAGGCCATGCAGTGCCTCCAGGATGGCCTTGGAACGCTTGACGATCCAGATCGGCTGTCCACGCCACTCCATGACCAGTCGCTGGCCTTCCTGCAGGGCGCTGATATCGGCAATCACAGGGGCACCGGCCAATTTGGCGCGGGCACTGGGATTCCAGGACTTGATGAACGGTACCGCTGCAAATCCGACGCCGACTGCTCCGACCACCGCAGTGGTTGCTGAAAGGAATCGTCGACGTCCGGTGTTGACTGGATCGTTTACCCCATCGTTGGCCATCCGGCACTCCGATATTGATTTAGGTAGCTTGAGGCTGCCAGTGGACCGGTGGGGGCCAGTCCACATTGAATCTGCCGCGAGTGTAGCTGAACCGAAGTCGGCCACACAACGCGGTACTACGGAACGACATTACTGCAGGACATTACGCCATGAAGGGCCGTCAGCGCCATGGGCGCGGCGCCTCATTGGGTGGTGGCCTGCGCACCGCGGTAGCGATCGGCCAACTGCGCCACCCGCTTCACGTAGTACTGGGTTTCGCTGTAAGGCGGCACGCCACCATGACGATCCACAGCGCCCTCGCCGGCGTTGTAACCGGCCGCGGCCAGGGTGAGGTTGCCATTGAAGCGCTTGAGCAGCCACGACAGGTACTGCACGCCGCCGCGGATGTTCTGCGCTGCGTCATAGGAGTCGGTAACGCCGAAGCGCCGCGCGGTGGGCGGCATCAACTGCATCAGGCCCTGGGCCCCGGCGCGACTGAGCGCGGTGGGGTTGTAGGCCGACTCGGCATGGATGATGGCGCGCACTACCGCCTCTTCAACCCCGAACTCGCGCGCAGCGGCGGCGATTTCGGTCTGGAAGGCCGTGGTGTTGAGCCGCACCGAACCGAAGTTGACCCCCGGGTTGGCGCCGCAGGCGTAGCAGCGTTCGATGAAGCTGTAGTGGATGGTGCGCACCTGGCCAAGGCTGGCCAGCTGGGTGGGACGGGCGCTGGTGTAATGGCGCACCCCGTCCTTCATATAGGAATAGACCTGGCCGTTGACCACGCGCCCGGCTTTGTTGGGCCGCGGGGTGGTCGCCGCCGGGGCGCTGAGCACGGTGGCCGGCTGGGCCGGGGCGCTGGCCGTCAGTGCGGTGCCCGCGCTGGCGCGATCGGCGGCGGCCGGGCTGCCGGCCGGGGTCGCGACGACAGCGGCGGCGACCGGGGTCGGGGCCGGCGGCACATACCGGCGTGGGGCGCTTCGGTCGGGACGGTAACTGCTGACCACACTGCAGGACGCGCCCGCCACCCGCTTGCTCACGTAGCTGGGGATGTTGTCGGCTCCGACGCACTTGTACAGCGTGCCCGCACTGGCCGGCAAAGCGGTCAGCGCAGCCAAGGCCAGCGCAGCGATCCCCAAGATCCCCTTCATGGCGGCGAGTGTCCCAAGTTAACGGAGCCTTGCCAAGTCTTTGACGCGACACTGACGGACTTCAGGCCCCAACCCCCGACGGCCGTCACACCGCGGGCCGGCCCGGGCGCCCGGCGCCCTCCCCCCTTCCCCGCTACAATGGGCGGCTTCCCAGCAGCCTTCCGGCTGCCTGCCCGCCCACCCGACTGGAATAAGCGCCATGACCGGGACGCCAGCTTCGACCGCGCCGACTTCGGCCAGCTCCGCCTTGCCTGCCTCCGCTTCGCCCGATTCGCCCCGCCCCGACCTGATCCCCCTGCCCGGCACCCGGCCGAAGGTGGACGGACCGGTGCGCGGCAAGCTCTACATCAAGACCCACGGGTGCCAGATGAACGAGTACGACTCGTCCAAGATGGCCGATGTGCTCGCCGCCGCCGAGGGGCTGGAGCTCACCGACGACCCGGCCGAGGCCGACGTGCTGTTGATGAACACCTGCTCGATCCGCGAAAAGGCGCAGGAGAAGGTGTTCAGCCAGCTGGGGTACTGGAAGGCGCTGAAGAACAACGGCCGTGGCGTGATCATCGGCGTGGGCGGCTGCGTGGCCTCGCAGGAAGGCGAGGCGATCATCAAGCGCGCCCCGCACGTGGACCTGGTGTTCGGCCCGCAGACCCTGCACCGCCTGCCCGAACTGATCCGGCAGCGGCGCGAGTCGGGCAAGTCGCAGGTGGACATCAGCTTCCCGGAGATCGAGAAGTTCGACCGCCTGCCCGAGCCGCGCGCCGACGGTGGCTCGGCGTTCGTGTCGATCATGGAAGGCTGCTCCAAGTACTGCTCGTTCTGCGTGGTGCCCTACACCCGTGGCACCGAAGTGAGCCGTCCGTTCGAGGACGTGGTGGTGGAAGTGGCCCAGCTGGCTGCCCAGGGCGTGCGCGAGATCAACCTGCTCGGCCAGAACGTCAACGCCTACCGCGGGCCGTATGGGGAGGGCGAGTTTGCCGATCTCGGCCTGCTGATCCGCACCATCGCCGAGATCGACGGGGTGGGCCGGATCCGCTTCACCACCTCGCACCCGCTGGAGTTCAGCGACTCGCTGGTGGACGCCTACCGCGACGTGCCGCAGCTGGCCAACTTCCTGCATCTGCCGGTGCAGGCCGGCAGCGACCGGGTGCTGTCTGCGATGAAACGCGGCTACACCGCGCTGGAGTTCAAGGCCAAGATCCGCAAGCTGCGCGCGGTGCGCCCGGACATCTCGATCAGCTCGGACTTCATCGTCGGTTTCCCCGGCGAGACCGACGAGGATTTCGAGAAGACCATGAAGCTGATCGAAGACATCGGCTTCGACCACAGCTTCTCCTTCATCTATTCGCGCCGCCCGGGCACGCCCGCGGCCGATCTGGAAGACACCATCAGCGACGCCGAGAAGCACGCCCGACTGTCGCGGCTGCAGGCGCGGATCAACGAACATGCCGCCGGCATCTCGGCGAAGATGGTCGGCACCGTGCAGACCGTGCTGGTGGAAGGTCCGTCCAAGCGCGACCCGAACGAGTTGACCGGCAAGACCGAAAACATGCGCTCGGTGAACTTCCCAGGGCACCCGCGCCTGGTGGGGCAGTTTGTCGACGTGGTGATCACCGAGGCGTACAGCAACTCGCTGCGCGCGCGGATGGTGACGGCGTAACAGCGTGCCGACCAATCAGGGGCGTGCCGACGGTTGGTCGCCCCTAATCCAACCGCTTGCGGAATCGCAGGATCGCCAGGGTCATCATCACCGCGATGAAGGCCAGCAGTGCCAGCACCTCCGGCCACAGCTCCCACCAGCGCGCGCCCCGCAGCATGATCCCGCGCACCAGCCGCAGGAAATGGGTCAGCGGCAGCACCTCGGCCAGCCACTGCACGACCCTGGGCATCCCCGCGAAGGGGAACATGAAGCCGGACAACAGGATCGACGGCAGGAACACGAACATCGTCATCTGCATGGCCTGGAACTGCGACTGCGCCTTGGTCGAGATCAACAGCCCCAGAGACAGGTTGGCGGTGATCAGCAGCATCGCCACCAGGTACACGTCCAGCACGCTGCCACGCACCGGCACGTCGAACAGCCACATGCCCAGCAGCAGCACCAGGGTGGTCTGCACCAGTCCGATCGCCGCATACGGCAGCACCTTGCCGATCATCAACTCGCTGCGGGTCAATGGCGTGGCGATCAGCAGTTCCATGTTGCCGCGCTCGCGTTCGCGCACGATCGCCACGGCGGTGAACATCACCATGGTCATGGTCAGGATGATGCCGATCAGCCCCGGCACGATGTTGATCGCCGAGCGCCGCTGCGGGTTGTAGAACGCCACCACGCTGATCTGCCCGGCACTGGCCACCGCGCCGCTGCGCAGCGGCCGGTCGTTGCCCACCGGCTGGGTGCTCAACGGCACCTGCGCCAGCTGCACTGCCGCGCTCTGCACCACGGTGTCGCTGCCGTCCACCATCACCTGGACGGCTTCGCGACCTTCAAAACGGCGGCGTTCGAAATCCGGTGGCACCACCACCCCGATGCTGATGCGCCCCTCGCGCAGCGCCTGCACCAGCTGCTCGGGCGTATCCACGCGCAGGATCGGGTGAATCACCCCGGTGGCTACCATGTCCATCAGCAGGGCACGCGAGGCCGAGGTTCCGGCCTGATCGGCCACGCCGGTGTCGAGATGCCGCAGATTGAGATTGATGGCATAGCCGAACAGCACCAGCTGCATCACCGGGATGCCCACGATCATGGCCAAGGTGATGCGGTCGCGGCGCATCTGGCGCAGCTCCTTCAGCACGATCGCCCACAGCCGGCGCAGGCTCATGGCGAGGTGTCCTGCGCCGCAGTGCTGTCGCGTCCGCGCGTGGCCGACACGAACACGTCCTCCAGGTTGGCGGCCGCCGGCACGACCTCGGCGCCCTGTCCGCCGCTGCGCAGCGCCTGGCGGATGCGGTCCTCACCTTCGCCGGCGTGCGCCAGCAGCACGCGTAGGGTGTTGCCGATCTGGGCCACGCTGAGCACGCCAGGCAGGCCCGCCAGCAGGCGCTGGGCCTGCCGCGGCTGCTGGGCGGCTACCTCCAGGGTGCGGCCCTGCAGCGCGGCGGTCAGCTCGGCGGGGCTGCCGTCGGCCACCAATGCGCCCTGGTCCAGGATGGCCAGACGGTGGCAGCGCTCGGCCTCGTCCATGTAGTGGGTGGACACCAGCAGCGTGGTGCCGGCATCGGCCAGGTCGAACAGTTTCTCCCAGAAATCGCGGCGCGACTCCGGATCCACCGCGCTAGTGGGCTCGTCCAGGAACAGCAGCTCGGGCTGCTGGATCACCGCCCCGGCCAGCGCCAGGCGCTGCTTCTGGCCGCCGCTCAGGGTTCCGGCCAGCTGCCTCTGGCGGTCTTCAAAGTGATACTGCGCCACCAGCGCGTCGATACGCTGGCGTGCCGCAGCGCGCGGGATGTCCTGCACGGCGGCAAGAAACTCCAGGTTCTCGCGGACGGTCAGGTCATCGAACAACGAGAAGCGCTGGGTCATGTAGCCGATGCGCCTGCGCAGCGCTTCGGCCTGCTCGGGAATGCGCAGGCCGAGCACCTCGATGTCGCCCTCGCTGGGGGTGAGCAGCCCGCACAGCATGCGGATGGTGGTCGACTTGCCCGAGCCGTTGGGGCCAAGGAAGCCGTAGACGTTCGCGCGCGGCACGCTGAGATCGACGTGATCGACGGCCACCAGGTCACCGAAGCGCTTGGTCAGCCCGCGCGCGCGGATGGCCAGTGGCTCCCCACCGGCCCCCGCCGGTTCGGGCAGTACGGCCGCAGCGGGATCGGTCGGCGCCGTCGGGACCATCAGAACGTCACCCGCACCGGCACCCCGGCGGGCAACCGGGCCAACGCGGCGGTGTCCGTATCGACCAGCTCGATCTCGGCCAGGTAGCTCAGCCGCGCCGCGTCCTCACCGGTGAGCGCATAGTACGGGGTGAACACCGGGTCGCTGCGCACCGCCCGCACCCGACCGGTCAGGGCGCCGTCGCGCCCCTGCAGGTAAACGTGGGCCGCCTGCCCCACCACCACCGACGGGCGCAGCGCCGAGGGCAGGTACACCCGCGCATACGGATGGTCACCCACCAGCAGCACGGCCAGCGGCGCGCCCACCGGCGCCTGGTCTCCCAACCGGTACGGCAGCGCGTCGATCACCCCGGCGCGCGGTGCCACCAGTGCCAGCTTGCCCAGCGTGACCGCCTGTTCGTCCTGCTGGGCCTGCGCGGCCTGCAGCGACGCGGCGCCCTGGGCGACCTGCTCGGCGCGGGTGCCATGCTGAAGCGCCAGCAACGCCTGTTCGGCGGCCTGCACCACGCCCGTTGCATTGCCGGCGGCGGCGCGAGCGCGGTCGACGTCGGCCGCCGCCACCAGGCGCTGCCGCCCGAGGGGCTGCAGGCGGGCGTAGTACGCCGATGCGTCCGCGGCCTGTGCGCGCGCGGCGGCCACATTGGCCCGGGCCTGGGCGATGTCTTCCACCCGCGGGCCGTGCTCGAGTTCCTCAAGCGCCTGTCCGGCGCGTTGCGACTGCGCCTGCAATGCGGCCAGCTGCGCGGCGGTGCGGGTGGCGTCCAGTTGCAGCAAGGGGGCGCCAGCGGGTACATGCTGCCCTTCCACCACCGCGACCGCGACGATGGTTTCCGCGGCGGGCGCCGGTACGGTGATGCGGTCCCATTCGAGGGTGCCCAAGGCCTCGGGCGGCGCCGGGTGGCAGGCGGCGAGCAGCGCGGTCGAGAAGCAGAGTGCCGAGAGGCGGCAAAGCAGCGTTGACGATGGCATCGCAGCGTTCCAGACGGGACCGGATGCTGCCATGCTGCCTCTCCGAACAGCGGCTGCCCGTGAAGGCCTGGGGCGCGACGCGTACTGCGGCCCGTGAATCGTCCACCATGGCGGAGCTACCTGCCTGCCCAGGGCGGCCCTGGCTCTTTCCCACTGTGCCCGCCCTCAACGCCGCACGTCATATCCCGCTGTATGCGAGGCGACGACGGGTCAGACCATAGGTGTCGTGGAGCAGCGCCTCGATCGCCTGCGAGCCTTCGGCAAGCACGTTCCCGTCCGGACTACCGCATTGCGTCTCCCCTGCACCGTCCCCCGCACCCGCTGGCTTCAACCAGCACGCCAGCCCAAGCCGCTCCTGCCCCTTGCGGTCATAGCGATACACGCGGTACGCGGCGCTGCCGTCCCCCAGCAGCCTCTGTCTGAAGCCCGCACGTCGGCCGGCACCTGCAAGATCTTCGCCAACGGCGCCAGGGCCACCAGAGCCGTAGCGGATCACCTGCTGCACCTTGCCTGCTGCGTCGTAGTCTTCCTGACGCAGCACAAGCTGCGACCGCCACACCCGCTGGACAGGGACATGGCTGCCGGCGGCGAACACTTCCTCCACCCGTACGTCCTTGCCATAGCCGTAACTGCGCACACGCGGGTAGCTGGCCAGGTTCGCAAAGCCATCGCGGGCGGCCGACATCGGAAGATCCGCTTCGGGGAAATCGTAATGCACGCTCGCCTTGGAGCGCCCATCCGTCTGTGGCCGCTCCCGATAGATCGGCTGCGCATCGTCGGCGGCGAAATCCGGCGGATACGCGTACAACGATGCAATCCCGCGTCCCGACGCAATCCGTGCCCCAACCGTGTTATCGGCAGCGGCGACGTCCGGCCGGGGCGGCATGAGGAACGTGGCGGTCCCTGTCCAACCCGCGTTGTCATAGCCATCCGGCTGCATCAACGCCACGGCGCCCCCGTCCGGGAGCGAGGGCGGTCGGGATCGCAACAGGGCCAGAACGGTACCGTCGTCGTTGTACATCACCCGCAGCGAATCCACGTTGTCTTCGCTCAGGTCCGCACACGCCTTGCCGGAGTCCCACCGCCCGACGCCGGCCGTGTCGATTGACCATGTCAGGCGTCCAACCTGGTCATACCGTGCGCAGTACAGCAGACCACTCTTGGGCGCCAGCCACGCGACACCGTCGGGTGGCAGCACATCGGGGCTGACGACATCACGCACTTCGACAAGGCGCCCCGCCCGATCATAGTGGTAGAGCCGCACCGCGCCGACGAAGAAATTCTTCGACCAGCGCCTGGCGCCTTCTGCGACGGGTGTTACGGCATCAACCTGCTTGACGGCACCGTCACCGTGACGCGGTTGCCAGCGCTCCTCCCTGCAGACGCGCCACGTGTCTTCAATGCGTTCCCCATGGATGGCGGTACCCCCCGCCGCACCAAACATGTCATTCGGCGGATCCTTCTGTGCCTGCGAAACCTCCACGTCGGGCAGCACAGCGCGGTTCTGCGCGTCCGTGCGGAAGGGGTCGATACGGGTGTCGAACCCATCGGTGTTGCCCGTCATGAAGATTCCGGACGCTCCAGAGGATGTCCCTGCTGCTGCAGCATCTCCCGTGCAGGCCGCTGCCAGCGGCGCGCCAAGCATGCCTGCAACGGCGAGCACGCTGGTGACTGTCCGTTGAGACTTCCTTTTACTCGGATCATCCATGACGTTTCATCCGTAGTTTTGTAAACAGCTTCCGCGTGGTTCGCCTGCAACCGCCTGAGCCACGCCGATTCGACGACCTTACTTGGCAAATATCATCATCAGCAGCACCATCAGCCCCCCGAGGGCTGCCTGCACCGCGCCAACTGCCGCAGCGGCCATCACGGCAACGATCATGTAGCCGATGTAGAACATCGCGCCCAGCCCGAACAGGTTGAGCCCCAGCGCCAGCATTGCCGAGCGCCAGGCCTGCCGCCGCCGGAACAGACTGACAACGCCCAGCAACAGGCCCGCAAGGAATACGATCAACACGGAGAGCAGTATCACGGCGACGGTAATCACGCGCCGTTCGGTGATGGACTCCCACTCGACGGCCAAGGCGGCGACGGCCAGACCGATCAAGACCAGCAGGCCGAGGAACGACAAGGCCAGCGCGCTCTTTGTCAGGCGTGAAAGCCGCGCTGACGCGCCGCCGTCACCGATCGGGATCCCCAGACCCTCCTCAGGCGGGACACCTTCGGGCACCTTGGCCGGCACAGTCATCGCGCTTCGCCGTAGCTCAGCTTTTCCACGTCATATCCGTACGTCTTGGCCATGTAGCTGTCGATTGCCGCCAGCCCTTGAACCACCATCTTTCCATCGGGCGTTCCACAGCGATTGGCGACGTTCTTCATGCCGTAGATCAGCGCTTCTTCCCTGCTGCGCTTCGGTGTTGGATCGGGCGTCCACCATGGGAAATGGCGGAGGGGTTTGTTGCTGGGGACATCGTGCTGCCAGCAGACGAAGGTCAGACGCTCCTTGCCTGCTGTGTCGTAGTCGTAGACGCGGTAGCTGGCGTAGCCGGTGGTAGTGGGCGTAACCTTCAGCACGCCACTTTCGGCATAGCCTTTCAGGTCTTCCTCGTAGGCATCCTGCGGTGCGGCACCGTATTGAACTACGCGGATCAGCTTGCCATTGCCGCCGTACATCTCCTGACGATTCAGATCCAGGCTGCGCCACTGCCGCTGGCGCGGCTTTCTGGAACCAGCGTCGAAGACTTCTGACACCGTCATTCCGCTCCGATGAGGAAAGATCCTGACCCTGGGATAGCTACCGATCGCAGCGAATCCCTTGTCTATCACCGACAAGGGCACCGGTGAACCAGGAAACCGGTACTCAAGCATCGAACCGCCGGCATCGCCACGCGCCGCATACGAGGGCTGCGCGTCTGCTGCCGCGAATTCCAGAAACGTTGTACTGAGGTTGGTCAGTTCATCTTTCGCATTGAAATGAAGCTCCACGCGCGCTTGCTCGCCGGACGGAAGCCGTTCGGGCAGCCAGATGGACCCGTAGCCTCCGCCGCCAGACTTTCGCTGGCTGTCGGAGGCGTCGGCATCGCCCTCTCCGTAGTAGTTCAGCATGGCGCGCAGGGTTTCATTGGCGTTGTAGCGATACCGCTCAAGCGAATGCTCGCCAGCCTTGAGCTGGCCACACGAGAACGCCGGGTCCTTGCTGACGCTAGGCCCCGGCAAGCCTGCAGACTGCACCAACCTGCCATCCTCGTAGCGGAAGCAGTACAGGACGGACCGTGCAACGATCTTCAACGGGTACTTCGGGTTGAGCCTGTTGGCCTCAGGGGACATGTACCTGTCCACCTCAATGAGATTATTGGACCCATCGTAGTAGAAGGCGGTTGCCGAGCTCATGTAGTAGTGCGGCAGCAACTTCACCAGCACGGGATGTCTTTCCTGCGCTGGCGTAGGCATGTACGCAATGGCCGCCACCCTTCCATCACTGTCCCGAAGACGTTCGGGCTTCCCACCAAGACTGTCTCTTACAACAGCGTTCAAGGTTCTACTCTTCCAGGTCTCCACCCGGCAGACCCGCTTACCGCCTCGCCCATCATCTTCAGCGAATACAACGTCCCCTCCCCATTGATCGAACTTTCCGGCCTTAAGCTCTTTCAGCGCGGGAGAAACGGCAGGCGGTGCCAGTCGACCGCCCGGCAAAAGACGGGGAGTGGCGACGCCGACGCCCCCACCTTGTCCATTACTGAATAGCAGGCTTACCCCGGTTGCAGGCGATGCCAGAGGGTCCAGCCTGTCGGTGCATGCAAGCGCGCGGCCGCCGGAGCAGAGGGCACCTGTGATGACCAGGAGGGACAACAGGGACTGCCTGATTTTCATGTTTGCTCCGTGGGGGATTTCACGTCCAAGCGAGCAAGCGCCTGCAGGGTGCCGCTGGAACCGCCTTGAACGGCCGGACGAGCGGCAATGAGTTCTACAGGCATTGCAGCAGCAGGATCATCCATCCCGTGCCCCCATTCAAGCGGCATCGACACCCAGAATCCTCTGACCCGGTCCCCTGCCCCGCTGCCTTTCAGTCGTGAGAGCGCCTTGGCAATGTTGTGGCGACCCACAGTGCGCGTCGCCTCGTCGACCTTGGTGCTTGCCACTTCCATGTACTGCGCTTGAAGGTCAGGTGGCTGCGCGTAGATGTAGCGCGCGATTGCGTCCTTTTTCTCATTCCAGCCACCGGAAGGAAATCCATCGAAGGCTGAGTCGTAGCGTGCCATGGAATTCCTCGGAACGTTCGTGAACACCTCTTCGTATATGGATGCATTCTTTTCCGCAAGGCTACGGATGTAATCCGACGTATCGGCACTCGCCGGCAATTCAAGGTTCAGCTCGGCATGGTCCTGCTTCACGATAGGAGGATGAAATCTTCTGTCGGTTGCATCCGTAAATCCGCCTTGCTTCTTGATTGCGCCAAACACAACCTCTTCCTGAATCGACATGCCCAGGAACTTCTTCCACAGGCGCATCCGAAGGTCCTGTGCAAACTTTCGCGTCACGACCCTCACGCCATTGCCCAGGTCACGCACCGATGTCGCCGTATCCACAATCACCGCAGCGATCTCGGTGTCGCCGTCGCCCTGCAGGCTTCGATCGTTACAGTTCGCACTTCCGATGATGGCGACCGCATCGTCAACGATGAGCAGCTTGGAATGCACGTAGCACTGCTCGGTCACCAGATAGAGTGGTGGACTGCCCTTGCTGCCCCCGGCAGTTTGCGGCCCGCGGCTATAACTGTCGTGATTGATGTCTTTCAGGACACCGTAGCTGCGTAGATTCAAGACTGTCAGGTACTTCTTCCAGCCACCTGCCGCAACTTCGTCTCGCAGATCTTCTTCGCTGACGCTTACGTCGCGAATATCCTTGCGTTTGGCCACGAGGGTGCGACTGATTCGGCGAATCAGACTGTCGTGACCACGCAACAGCGTCTGCTGCGCCCAGTAGTGCTGCTTTACCACGGCACCGTCTTTCACGTTGCCTTCCGGATGCACGGGAAGCGTGATGTAGACGTGGAACCCTTGGCCACTCCGTATTGCCTTTGCGATGCGGGTGGCAATGGTGTCAACAAGTGTATTGCGCGCGGCGGAGGGCACGCCCTGCTTCTTTGCAAGAACATCAGCAATGGGCGTCTCGGGTAGTACAGCGTCCAGCGGACCCGCAGCAGCGCCCAGCACGCGCGCTGTTCGCTGTGCCTTCTTCTCCTGGGCCGGCGTTGCAGGCCCCCGCTGGCCGCCCTTGATGATGGTGTCCAAACGTCGCCCAGGATCTGCATCCGAGAAGCCGCAGTCGGAAATCAGGAACTGGGTTTCAATGTAGACGAACGCCTTGGCGGATGCGATGCAGTTCAGCATGGCATCCTGGATCGATCTCATAGGCAGGCTGCGCTCCCAGTACGGCTTCAGATCACTGCCATCGTCCATATTCAACCGATATTTTCTGCAGCCTTTCCGCTCCATATCGTGCAGTGCGGTGCCAGACGACCGGACGATCTGCACGCTGACCTCGCCTGCGCTGCCCCTGCTGCACAGGTCTCCAAACAGTGCCGTTCTTCCGCCCATTGCATCCAACCAGGCACCCGTCAGCGCAGTGAGCTCAAGACCCCGTCCCAACGACTTCTGCTCCGGCACGCCAGCACCCAGATCGTTTGCCTGTCCAATGCCGGCATTGACGACAGCATTCGCTCCTCTCCCGATCAGCGATTCACCGCGTTGATTCTGCCAGACCATTGCATTCCATCGGTGCATGAAGTTGCGGCAGATATCGAAAACAGCCGGGCCCTCCAGCCGTGCATGCACGTCCTGCCAAGGCATGCGTGGCTGACGACCACTGTCCAGCAGGCTCTGGGCACGGTTGATCGGGGTGTCCAGCCATTTCCGGAAGGACTCCCACGACTCCTTGGCACGCTCCAACGCAGCCAGTGCTTCTGCGCGCGCCTTCTCGACGTCCTTTACAAGCTGAGATGGATCAGCGGCATAGGTGCCCAGTCGATCGACAACTTTCACGGCGCGATCGTAGCTCTTCAGGAGCTCGGCTTTCTTTTCGTTGATCCAATCATTGATAGCCTTGGCTTGAATTGAAGTGAACGCGTCCACTGCATCCGAAGCCGCATTGGCAGCGCCTCCGGCATTGCCCTTCGCAGCCTCATCTGCGGCACGGTTGCTTGCAGCAATCACCTCACGATACTTGTGCCGTGCCTGGTCGAGATCGATCTTGATGGAATTGAGGACCTTTCCCACGGTCCGCACCACCTCGATCATCTCCTTGATTCCCTTGACGTCTGTCATTTCCTGAAGAACTGAAATGATTGCATCGCTAAGGACCTGCTTGCCCTTCTCTTCCAGGCGGGGCGTGATGGCGGCCTTGTCCGCGTAGTCCAGAAGTTCGGCCAGCGCTGCTCCGTCCTCCCATTGCTGCTTCATGCGGTCGAAGGCAACCGTAAGCCCAGGTAGATAGGCCGGCGCGAACCCCGGGCGCGTCCTCCCAGCCACATCAGGGCCCGTCTCCTTCTTGGGTTGAGTCAACGTCACTTCATCCGCCGTCATGCCGCGCGGTTTCATCAAGCAGTTGTTGTAGTGGTCATTCAGTATGTGTAGTCGGGGGTCGCAGACGACGTCGAAGTTGCCATCATCCCAGCGCCCATGTGCAACATCCAACCCACCTACAAAGCCAATCTTCCCGTCAACCACCAGAATCTTCTGATGGTGAGAGAAGCCGATATTGAAAGGATCCGTACGTCCCGTTGCCGGGTTATGAAGTCCAACTTCGATGTTTCCAGGCGTCTTGTCATCCCGCATCATGTAGAGCGCGGTCCGTGCTTCGTTCTCATGCGTGTACGCGGCGGCTTCGATGCTGTCATACAGCAGCACCCGCACATCCACCCCACGCACATTGATCGCGTCATACAGCAGCTCGCTCAGGCGACCGCGGTGCCCGGCCTCTCCCCGTCCGGTCAGCTCCGTGTCGAAATTCATCTGCCAGTCGGCGATGAAGATGAATTTTTTCGCGCCGCGGATCGCCTCGGCCATTGCATGCATGGCCGAGCGCCCGTCGGTGTAGGACGTCACCGCGTTGCCATGCCGTACCGGGGCGAACTGGCGATCCGGCGGCGCGTAGTAGTCACCGCTGGAGGTACCTACCTGGCCGGACTGGCAGGTCAGCGCATTGCGCGCAACCGTACTGGTAGTGGTGCCGTCGGCCATGGTTCAGAGCTCCTTGCGCTGCTTGGGCGTGGTGGTCAGCAGGGACTGGAACTCGTACTCCACCCGGTGGCGGATGGCGCGTAGCGCATCGGCATCGGGCAGGTGCTGCAGGTCCTTGCTGTAGTTGTTGGCGTCCAGGGTCTCGACGATCTCGCGTACCCCGGGGCCGGTGCTGAACTGGCGCATCTGCAGCGGGATGGCATCGATGCCGTGCACCAGGTACAGGCGCCCGGGGAACCGCGCCACGGCGTCCCAGACGGTCTTGCAGTCGGCGTCGTCAAGGGCGACCTTGCCGTCGTCGTCGGCGCTGCCCTCCTTGAGCACTTCCACCCACTGTCCGGCATCCACTGCATGCAGGTTGTCCGGCGTATCGCTGGCGCTCTGGCGGGTGCGCACGATCTTCCACGGCTGGCCGGCCAGCGCGATGCCCTGCGGGCCGGGGATGTCCTGCAGGCGGAAGGCGAAGCTGGGCAGTACATCGGGAGATTCGCTGCGCGGCATGGTGGGCAGCGGATAGGTCAGGTTCGCGGGGCCAACGAAGGATTTCTGGCCCGCGTGCACGGTGATGTTGCCGGGGCAGGTCACGGTCAGGTTGCCGCCGGCCAGAGTGATGCTGGCACCGCCGGCCGTGGCGATATGTACCGTCTTGGGTGCGGCCATTTCGACTGCCCCGCCGGCACTGGCTGCGCGCAGGGCATCGCGCGCCTGCAGCAGGATCTGGTTGTCCTGGGCCTGGACGATCAGCTCGCCCTGCCCGCTGACAACGCTGAGCGTGGTGCCGGCCCTCGTGCCCATGGTGGCGGCCAGCACGCCGATGGCCTGGCGGCCGTGCACCCGCGCCTGGCCCTGCACGACACATTCGGACGCCTGCCCACTGGCCAGGCTGAGCACCTCGCCTACCGCCCATTGCAGGCTCTGCCCGGCAACCTGCACCAGACCGTCGCTGCCCGACAGGCCCAGGGTGGCATCGCCGCTGTGCGGTAGGCGCCCTTGTCCGCCACCGCTGGCGTATGCCGGGGCGTCGGCCCGGCCGCTGTCGAAGGCGTCCCCGGTCACGGTAGTGCGGGTGCTGCGCAGCAGGTTGGCCAGCGGCGCGGGCGCATCCTGCTGGCCCGCCACGCCGGCATGCGCGGCCACGGCGACGCTGCGATGCACGCTGGCGGCCTGATGCTGGACCCGGCCAAGTGCGTTGAGCTGGGTGAGTAGCGCACTGGGGGCGACCGCCTCACCGGCAGGTGCGCGGGCAGCGCGCGGTTGCGCGCTGAGCCAAAGGCCGGCGCGCGCGCGCACGGCGCCCCAGGCGTCGGTACGCAGCTCGTTGCCTTCGCCACGCAGGCTGCCGCGGAAGTTGTCGGCCTGGTGGATGAGGTGCCCCAGGTTGAGCTGGGTGCTGGCATGGGTGGTGGCCAACTGCAGGCGCAGCTGCCCATCGCTGTCGTCGAACAGCAGCCGCGAATGTCCTTGGCCGTGCCACTCGCGCGACTGGATACCCCACAGCGCGGCCGGGTTGCGGTGCGCGTCTTCGCCGGCGCCCATGGCATGCCAGGCAGGCGCGTGGCCACCGGCCAGGTTGCCCTGCGCACTACTGCGGGCATCCCCCGCCTGCGCATAGGCGCCCCGTTCGCTGGTCGCCGGCGCGCCGGCCGGGGTGGCGGCCGTGCCGGCTTCGCCGCGACCGTTGTAGAGCGCACCAACGATGAGCGGGCGGTCGATGTCGCCTTCCAGGAAGGTCACCAGCACCTCCTGCCCTACCCGCGGCAGGAACTGTGCACCCACCCCAGGGCCGGCGTAGCGTTGGGCAACGCGCAGCCAGCTGCTGCCATCGTCGCCGCTGCCTGCCCGCTGGAAGTGGAAGCGCACCTTGATCCGGCCCAGGTCGTCACAGGACACCTCGCCGCTGTCGCTGCCATCAGCGGCAATCACCCGCGCGGTCTGGTAGCCCGGTGCCAGCGGCCGCGGATTCAACCGCAGGCCGGTGCCGTCTTCGCGCGCCGGGCGCCACGCCACGGCGCGGTCCACGCCCTCGAAGGCGTTGGCATAGCCCAGCGTTTCGGCCCGCGTGCCCAGCTGGCGTTGGCGCGCAGGCGTATCCAGCCCGGCCATGGGCGCCGGTGGCGCATGGCCCAGGCGCTGCAGCAGCGCCTCGCGCGCGGTGGTGGGAAAATTGTTGCTGGCCTGATGCCAGATGCGCGTCACCAGCACATTCGGCACCCCGGCACGGTCGGACAGCGGCCACTGGCGCAGGTTGAACCAGGTACCCGCGCGAAGCCCGGGGGCGGTGCTGCTGCCCACCCAGCTGGCGCTGCGCGATTCGTGCGCCTGGGCAGCCAGGCGGCTGTAATGGTCGGCCACGCCGCGGTTGGCGAACGCATAGGCGCCCACCGGGGTGTACGCCTCCAGGGCGGTCTCCCCGCGTTGCGCGGACAGCACCGGGGTCTGGCCCTGACGCGCCTGCTGGCCGAGATAGTCGTCACTTGCCAGCACCAGCGCGGTTACGCCGATACGCCGCGAACGTCCCAGCGTCAGCACGCTGTCGGTGGCCTCGGTGGCGTCCGCGCGGTGGAAGCGCAGCCCGCCGTCGCGCTCGGAGGTGGCGTCCTGCGCCTGCGCGGCGCTGTCGGCGAAGACCACCAGTGCGTGCCCGGCAGGCGCGTCGGCGTCTTCTTCGATGCGCCAGCCCAGGCCCTCTTCGGCGAGCAGGCGCTGCAGGAAGTCCAGGTCCGATTCGTGGTACTGCACGCAGTAACTGCGCCGCGGCACGGCGGCGAGGAAGTCGATCACTTCGTCGCTGACCCGCCAGGTACCCTGGGCGGCATAGGGGTCCAGAACGGCCTGCAGGATGTCCAGCACCGCCCGTTCCTGGAACACCCGGCTTTGCCGCGCCTGCCCCAGCAGCCAGGCCCACGGCACCAGGCACAGGCGATAGCGCGCCAGCCCGCCATCGGACGCCACGCAGGCCGCCTCGGACACCACGCCACTGCGCAGTACGTCGTGTCCGCCGGCCTGCCGCGAGGACAATGTGGCGGCAACGCCGAGCCAGGCATCCACGTCGAGCAGGGCATCGTTGGCCAGCACGTCCACCCACCATTGGAAACCGTCGGACAGCTGTTCGTGCCCGCACCAGCGCTCGACCAGCAGCGCCTGGCCGTTGGCCAATGCCAGACGGTGCGGACGACTGGCGCCGTCCAGCCCGGCGACGCCGGCGAACAGTGTGATTGCATCCTGCATCGTGCCCATCCATTGCAGCCGTCCGGCCGCGTGACCTGCCCAGCATCCATGGCGCACCCGGCCCGCCGGCATGCTGGCAGCGCGCTGCACCGCCTCACTCTGTTGCTACCGTCGAACCGCACGCCGCCGCATTATCTACAGGCTCTCCCCGCCACACGGACGCACGCACCAAGCTGCATGGACGAAGAATATAGTGAATCGTCGCGGCCCGATATCCGGGGCAACTCTGACGATAATGTAGGAAAACCCCTACTCGCACGGGACGCGCGGGCCTGAAGCGTCGCCGGATGTCTGCCTTGGCCCATCAACATAACTAACGACATAATTCCGGCCGATTCCGCCACGCAGATTTCGTCACATTCCCAAGGCCCCCACCACGGCAGGCACCGGGTACAGCGCGCCAGTGCACGAGGGCGTGCCGCGTACAGGTCGGTCTGGCGCCGTGTCCGGTTCCTGAAGCGACCGGCCATTTTTTCACCAGCCCTTGTTCAACCTTGTCGCACAAGGGGCGGCGCGGGATATCCACAGCTTTGCCAACGACTCCCCCACACCCGGTGTGGACAAACGGCCCCGGTATGGCGGCTGCACGGGCTGCGCGCTACCCTGTAGACCCTTTCCCTGCTTGCGGCCGCGGTTCCCTGGATCGAAGGCTGCCAGACGCAATGACCGCACTCTCGCAACGCGATTTCACCCTCGCCCCCGAAGACAACGAACGCCTGGCCAATCTGGCCGGCCCGTTCGATGAGCACCTGCGCCAGATCGAACTCAAACTGGGCGTGGAAATCGCCAACCGTGGCCACGTGTTCCGCGTGACCGGCCCCCGGCGTGTAGCCGAGGAAGCGCAGATGCTGATCGAGGCGCTCTACGCCGAAGCGGCGGAGGTGACCTTCGACAATCACGCCATCCACCTGCGCCTGAACCAGGCCAACGTCGACCAGGTGGTCGAACGGGCCTACGAAGCGCAGGAAGTGACCATCAAGGTCAAGCGCGGCACGGTGCGTGGCCGCGGCGCCAACCAGGCGCGCTACCTGCACCAGATCACCACCCACGACATCAATTTCGGGATCGGCCCGGCCGGCACCGGCAAGACCTTCCTGGCCGTGGCCAGCGCGGTGGACGCGTTGAACGAGTCGCGCGTGCAGCGGCTGATCCTGGTGCGACCGGCGGTGGAGGCCGGCGAGAAGCTGGGTTTCCTGCCGGGCGATCTCAGCCAGAAAGTCGACCCGTATCTGCGCCCGCTGTACGACGCGCTGTATGAAATGCTGGGCGTGGAGAAAGTGCTGAAGCTACTGGAAAAGAATGTCATCGAAATCGCGCCGCTGGCCTATATGCGCGGCCGCACGCTCAACGATGCGTATGTAATCCTGGACGAAGCGCAGAACACCACCGTGGAGCAGATGAAAATGTTCCTGACCCGGCTGGGCTTCGGCTCCACTGCGGTGGTCACCGGCGACCTCACCCAGACCGACCTGCCCAAGCACATAAAGTCCGGGCTGCGCGATGCGATCGAGGTGCTGCGCGACGTGGATGGAGTCAGCTTCACCTTCTTCGAGGCCCGCGACGTGGTCCGCCACCCGTTGGTGGCACGCATCGTCAGCGCCTACGACCGGCGCGACCTGCAGCAGGTCAAACCCGGCGCGGAGTAGCCGTACACTGCCGGGGCCCGAATCGCACACAAGGAAGTGCCATGGTCCGTCCGTCCCTGCTGTTGTCTGCCTGCCTGCTGGTCGCCGTACCGGGCCTGGCGAAAGCTGGCCGGGGCCGGCTTCCTTTATTGCAGCTGCAAGGAGCCGCAGGCAACGGCGAGCGTGTTCGTCTACCCGGCCGGGCGTGTGGGCCAGTCGCAGTGAAGCGCCACACGCGCGATACTGTGCCCTCCTGATTGATCTGAATTACCGGTATCGCCATGACCAAGGGCCCCGTCCGCCTCGATGTAGCCGTCAGCTACGCCCTGCCCCGCGCCGGGCTGCCCTCTGCGGTGAGCTTCCGCAAATGGGTGGCTGCCGCGCTTAAGGGCCGCATCCGTGAAGCCGACCTGGCCATCCGCCTGGTCGATGCCAAGGAAGGTCAGTCGCTGAACCGGCACTACCGCGGCAAGGACTACGCCACCAACGTGCTCAGCTTCCCGGCCGACGTGCCCGAGGGCCTGCCCAAGGGCGTGAAGTTCCCGCTGCTGGGCGACCTGGTGATCTGCGCGCCGGTGGTGGCCCGCGAAGCGGCCGAGCAGGACAAGGCGCTCAATGCCCACTACGCGCACCTGACCGTGCACGGCGTGCTGCACCTGCTTGGCTGGGACCATGAGGACGACAAGGAAGCCGAGGCCATGGAGCAGCTGGAGCGCGACATCCTGGCTGAGCTGGGCATCGACGACCCCTACGCCAACGAGCAGTAAGCCGCGCCGCCCGGCTCCCCACGGATTCCAGATGACCGCTTTCAAGACCCTCTGCCTGGGCCTGCTGGCCCTGCTGCCCGCCACCGCATCGGCCGCCCCGCTGGACCTGGCCGCGCTGATCGAATGCCGCCAGGGCGTGGCCGACTACGCCGCCGTCGCCCCGGTGGTGGCCGACCCGCTCAAGGCGGTGGCCAATGGCCTGCAGCCGCTGCCGCAGGGCAACCCGTTCATGACCGAGTTCCGGCTGGCCACGCCATTGACGGTGTTCGGGCAGCGTACCGAGTACGTGGCGGTGGCCGGGGCGAGCATCATGGCCATCCTGGACCTGGCCGACCCGCGGCCGCTGGCCAAGACGCTGGCGCTGGAGGACGGGGTGGACACCCCGGACAAGTTCATGGCCGGACGGGAGCTTGTCAGCCGCGACGTGACCGACCCCAAGACCGGCGAACCGATGATCGAATCGATCATCCTGAGCCTGTCCACGGTCAAGACCCACCCGGGCAAGACCCTGGCCGGCTGCACCTACAGCCTGGACCTGCCCGCGGAGGAAGAGGCGCCGGTGCCGACCCCCACCCCACCAGCCGCCTCGGTGAACGCGGCCCCGGCAGGCGAGCGCTGACAGCGGCCCGCATCCTGCTAGACTGAATCCAACGCCCGGTTCGCCGGGTGCCCTTTTTTCCAGAGATGTCTGAAGACGACAGTAGTAGCTCCACCCTGGAGCAGAACGAAAAGAAGCGCAGCTGGCTCGAACGCCTGACCTCTGCCTTCTCCGGCGAACCCCACACCCGCGACGAGCTGGTGGCGGTGCTGCACACCGCACACGCCGATGGGCTGATCGCTGCCGATACCCTGCGCATGATGGAGGGGGCGATTTCGGTCGCCGAACTCACCGTGGGCGACGTGATGATCTCGCGTTCGCAGATGGTGTCCCTGCCGGTCGAAGCGCCCTTCCTTGAACTGATGAAGCAGGTGGTCGAATCGGGCCACTCGCGCTTCCCGGTGCACGGTGACAACAAGGACGACATCCTTGGCGTGCTGCTGGCCAAGGATCTGCTGCGCGGCGTGGTTGCCGACAATGGCCCGGCCAACGTGCGCGAACTGCTGCGTCCGGCGGTGCTGATCCCCGAAGCGAAGAAGCTCAATGTGCTGCTCAAGGAGTTCCGGCTCTCGCGCAACCACATGGCCATCGTGGTGGACGAGTACGGCGGTGTTGCCGGGCTGGTCACCATCGAGGACGTGCTGGAGCAGATCGTCGGTGAAATCGACGACGAGCACGACGAGGCCGAGGACCACACCGCGCAGATCGCCATCCAGGCCGACGGCCAGTACGTGGTGGACGCCCTGACCGCGATCGAGGACTTCAACGAGCGCTTCGGTGCCAGCTTCCCCGACGACGACTACGACACCATCGGTGGCCTGGTCACCGAGGCGATCGGCCACCTGCCCGAAACCGGCGACGAGCTCAGCCTGGACCGCTTCGTGTTCCGGGTGGCGCGTGCCGATGCCCGCCGCGTGCAGGCGTTCCATGTGACCGTGCTGCCGGCCGATACGAACAACGAGGATTGATCCACGCCATGCGGCCCCTGCTGAAGCGGTGGCCGTCGCGCCGCCTGTTGTTCCTGTGCTGGATGCTCACCCTGGCCAGCCTGCCGTTCTCGGCGCTGGCCCAGGATGCGACGGCCCCCGCCAACGTGCCGGTAGCCGAGTCCAGCGCGAACGCGCCGGCGGCACCGCGCATCGGCGTAGTCACCATGCAGCCCGGCGAGATCTTCTTCGAGCGCTTCGGTCACGATGCGCTGGTGGTGGTGGACCCGGTGACGGGCCATGCCACCTCCTACAACTTCGGTTACTTCGATCCGGGTGAAGCGGACTTCATCGGCCGCTTCGTGCGCGGCGAGATGATGTACTACCTGGTGGCGCTGCCGCTGGACGAGGACATGTCCTACTACCGCCAGAGCGGTCGTGGGGCCAGCATCCAGTGGCTGGACCTGGACTCGCAGCAGGCGCGCACCCTGGCCGCCTCGCTGGCCGAGCGTGCCAAGCCGGAGAACGCGCGCTACCACTACGACTACTACACCGCCAACTGCGCCACCATGGTCCGCGATGCGGTGGACCAGGCGCTCGGCGGCGGCCTGCATTCGCAGCTGTCCGGGCGCTCGCGCGGCAACACCTACCGGAGCGAATCGGTGCGGTTGGCCTCGCCGTCGCCGTGGATGTGGCTGGGCTTCGACATCGGGTTGGGGCCGTTCGCCGACCAGCCGCTGTCGCGTTGGCAGGAAGCCTTCGTGCCGATGCGCCTGGCCGATGCGCTGCGCCAGTCGCGCAACAGCGAAGGCCGCCCGCTGGTGCAGGCCGAACAGGAACTGCTGCCGCACCGCATCGCGCCGGAACCCACCGAATCCCCCCGCCGCTGGTGGCCCTGGCTGCTGTGCGGCCTGCTGGCCGCGGCAGGCGTGTGTGCACTGCGCACGCGCCGACGCCTGCTGGGCGGCATCGCGCTGCCGGTGTGGCTGTTCTGCGGTATCGCCGGTGCGTTGCTGACCTACCTGTGGGGCTTCAGCGCGCACCAGGCTGCGTGGGCCAACCGCAACCTGCTGGTGCTGTCGCCGCTGTGCCTGCTGTTGCTGCCCGGTGCCATCACGCTGCTGCGCGGGCGCAACCCGCGTGCGTGGTTCCGCTGGGTGCTGTGGGCGGTGGCGCTGCTGGCGTCGCTGGGCCTGGTCCTGCACTGGCTGAGCCTGCAGGCGCAGGTCAACCTGCAGTGGATCGTGCTGCTGCTGCCGGTGCACCTGGCGCTGGCGTGGGCGCTGGGCCGTCGTGACGCATCTGTCACGGGCCGCTGACGCAGGATGCCGCCCATGGAAAGCACCGCCCCCGTGAACCCGCCCTGCGTCATCAACTGCGTGCACTACGATGACCAGGGTAAGCGCCATGACATCAGCCTGGACGCGATCAGCGATGTGATCGAAAGCGGCAACGGCTTTGTCTGGGTCGGTTTGTACGAGCCGGCCGACAGCGTGCTGCTGAAGCTGCAGGAGGAATTCTGCCTGCACTCGCTGGCGATCGAAGACGCACGCAACGCCCACCAGCGGCCCAAGGTGGAGGCGTATGGCAACTCCTTGTTCGTGGTGGTCACCACCGCGCAGATGGTGGATGAGCGCATCGCCTACGGCGAAACCCACGCCTTCCTTGGTCCCCGCTTCCTGGTGACGGTCCGCCATGGGGCGTCGCTGTCCTATGCCGCGCCGCGCGCCCGGGTCGAGCGCGAGCCGGAGCTGCTGCGCACGATGGGGCCGTCGTACTGCCTGTATGCGGTGCTGGACTTCGTGGTGGACAACTACCTGCCCATCACCCAGCGCTACCGCGACACGCTGGAGCTGCTGGAGAAGGACATTTTCTCGGACAGTTACAAGCGCCAGACCGTAGTGCGGCTGTACGAACTGAAGCGCGAACTCAACAAGATGCGCATGGCCGTGGCGCCGCTGCAGGACATGCTGGCGCAGATCAAGCGCTACCAGGGCGAGCTGGTGCCCGACGAGGTCAAGCTGTACCTGCGCGACGTGCATGACCATGCGGTGCGGATCAGCGATGTGATCGACACCCTGCGCGAGATGCTGGGCACGGCGTTGAACGTGAACCTGTCGCTGGTGACGCTGGCGCAGGGCGAGACGGTGAAGCGGCTGGGCGCGTGGGCGGCATTGCTGGCGGCGCCGACCCTGATCACCAGCTGGTATGGGATGAACTTCACCCACATGCCGGAGTTGGACCAGCCGTGGGCGTACCCGGCGATGATCATCGGCGTGGGCGCGATCTGCGTGGGGTTGTACCGGCTGTTCAAGCGGGTGCGTTGGCTCTGAGGTTAGTCGGCCGCCCGTTTCGGGCGACGGTGCCGGATGTACGTCATGGGTGGCGGTATTTCGGGTAGCCGACCAACGGTCGGCTCTACCCCCCGGTTTGAACGATGCGATGTCCGGTGGTGCCGGCCGCTGGCGGCTCACGGTGATGCCTGATACACGCGGCGTGTGCCGGCGTTACGGTAGCCGACCAACGGTCGGCTCTACCTCGGTTTGAACGATGCGATGTCCGGTGGTGCCGGCCGCTGGCCGGCTCCGGGTGATACCGGATACACGCGGCGTGTGCCGGCGTTACGGTAGCCGACCAACGGTCGGCTCTACCTCGGTTTGAACGATGCGATGCCCGGTAGTGCCGGCCGCTGGCCGGCTCCCGGTGATACCGGATACGCGCGGCGTGTGCCGGCGTTACGGTAGCCGACCAACGGTCGGCTCTACCTCGGGGTGATCATCGGTAGGTAGCGACCGTTGGTCGCTACACCCTGCCATCAGGCCACGTATACCGTTTTGATGTTCATGAACTCATGGATGCCGTGGTCGGCCAGTTCGCGGCCGAAGCCGGAGCGCTTGCTGCCGCCGAACGGTAGTCGGGGGTCGCTTTTGACGATGGCGTTGACGAACGCCGCGCCGCACTCCAGCTTCTTGGCGATGGCTTCACCGCGCACCGCATCCGCGGTCCAGACGCTGCCCCCCAGACCGAAGGTGGTGTCGTTGGCCACGCGCAGCGCCTCGGCATCGTCGCGTACGCGCAGGATGGCCGCAGCGGGGCCGAACAGTTCTTCCTCGTAGGCGGGCATGCCCGGCGCGACGTTGTCCAGGATGGTGGCCGGGTAGCCGGCATGGCTGCCCGCCACCGGCTCGCCGCCGAGCAGCAGTTTGGCGCCCTTGGCCACGCTGTCCTGCACCTGGCTGTGCAGTTCGTCGCGCAGGTCGGCGCGGGCCATCGGGGCCAGCGTGGTGCGTTCGTCCTGCGGGTCGCCGTACACGCGCTGGGCAGCGGCGGCCACGAACTTTTCCACGAATGCGTCGGCGATGGCATCGACCACGATGAAGCGCTTGGCGGCAATGCAGGTCTGGCCGCTGTTGTCGAACCGCGACTTCACGGCGGCGGCGACGGTCTTGTCGAGGTCGGCATCCTCGAGCACGACGAATGCGTCGCTGCCGCCCAGTTCCATGACGCACTTCTTGAGCTGGTCACCGGCATTGGCGGCAATCGTGCGCCCTGCCCGTTCGCTGCCGGTCAGGGTAACGGCCTTGACCCGTTTGTCGCGCAGCACGTCGGCGGCCTGGTCGTTGTTGATGTGCAGGACGTCGAACACGCCGGCGGGCAGGCCGCCGTCGCGACATACAGCCAGGATCAGGTCGGCGCACTGCGGGACGTTGCTGGCATGCTTGAGCAGGGCGACGTTGCCGGCCATGAAGGTAGGCGCAAGGAAGCGGAATACCTGCCAGATCGGGAAGTTCCAGGGCATCACGGCGAACACGCAGCCGATCGGCTCGTAGCGCACGTAGCTGCGCTGGGCCTCGGTGTCGATCAGCTGCGGCTTGAGGTAGTCGGCGGCATGGTCGGCGTAGAACTCGCAGGCCTGCGCGCACTTCTCCACCTCGGTCAGCGCTTCGGCCTTGAGCTTGCCCATCTCCGTGGTCATGGCCCGCTGGATGTCGTCCTTGCGGGTACGCAGCTGCGCGGCGATGCCACGCAGGATGACGCTGCGCGCCTGCAGGGATTGGCCAGACCAGGCCGGGAACGCGCCTGCCGCGGCGGCCAGGCGCTGTTCAACCTGGGCGGCATCGAGCAGTTCATGGCGGTAGGTGACCTGGCCGGTCGCGGGATTGACGATTTCAACGGTCATCGTGGTACTCCGGAAGACAGACCACGATTCTGCGCCCGGTGTTGTGATCCGGATGTTGCCGGGGTTGGCGGGGAGCCGGGGTTGGGTTGCGACGTGGCGTCGCAGGTTAGGGCCGAAGCGTTAGCAGTCGCCTCTTCCGGGCGGGCACGGTGAGGGTAAGTTGCCGGGGCACGCTGCAAGTCCCGCTCCGCGGCCCAGCCCAGCCGCTGGCGGCTGTGCGTTCAGTCGCATGCGAGGCAGTGCCTCGCAAACAATGCACCTTCACCCATGTAAGCTCCGTCGCCGCATCCATGCGGCTCAGGGCCCCGTCAACCCACCCTCACCATGCCTGGACAGTGTGTCGGTTGCCGAACCAAGAGCAAGAGCCGGCCGACCGCTTTGATTGAGAAGAGCAGCCGGGCAGAGCCCGGCTCTACGCGGTGCAACGCGGCAACTGGCTTGCGCCGTTGCCCTGCGCCTTCAACAAAAGGGCAAACAACCTGTCGGGCGTCGGCGTGGGTGGGTTGGCGGGACCGTGGGCGCCATGGATGGCGCCCACGAGCCTACAGGGATGTACTTGCGGCGTGTCCCGCCAACCCACCCACGCCGACGCCACCCCAGACCCTGCCCCGCTGTTGCTGTTGCTGTTGCTGTTGCTGTTGCTGTTGCTGTTGCTGTTGCTGTTGCCGTTGCCGTTGCCTCAACCCTTGTCCTGCAACGCCATCTGCATGTCGCGCTGGCGGCGCTTCTCGCCGCGGGCCGTCACGAACCACCCCACCCCCGCCGCGAGCGACACCGCCAGCACCATCAGCGTCGCCAATGCATTGATCTCCGGCTTGATCCCCATCCGCACCGACGCGAACACCTTCATCGGCAGCGTCGTCGAACTCGGGCCCGCCACGAAACTGGCGATCACCACATCGTCCAGCGACAGCGTAAACGCCAACAGCCAGCCGGCCACCAGCGCCGGCGCGATGATCGGCAGCGTGATCTGCAGGAACACCTTCAACCGCCCTGCTCCCAGATCCATCGCCGCTTCCTCCAGCGACCGGTCCAGCTCCTGCAGCCGCGACGACACCACCACCGTCACGAACGACAGCGTAAACGTCACATGCGCAATCCAGATGCTCGTCACCCCGCGTGCCGGGAAGCCGGGAATACCGCCCATCGCCACCAGCAGCGTCATCAGCGAAAAGCCCAGGATCACCTCCGGCATCACCAACGGCGCGGTGATCAGCGCACCGAACACCGTCTTGCCCGGGAACTGCTTGAAACGCGTCATCACCATCGCCGCCATCGTGCCCAGCACCGTCGACGCACAGGCCGTCCAGAATGCCACCTTCAGGCTGATCCACAGCGCATCCAGAATCTGCCGGTTGTTGAACAGCTCCCCATACCAGCGCGTGGAAAAGCCCGACCACACCGTGGCCAGCTTGGATTCGTTGAACGAATAGATCATCAGCAGCAGGATCGGCAGATACAGGAAGCCGAAGCCCAGCCCCAGCACCGACCAGCTCAGCCACCGGCTGCCGCGCACCATGCTCATGCCAGCTTCCCTTCCAGCTCACGCTGCTGGACCCGGTTGAACAGCAGGATCGGCACCAGCAGCAACAGCAACATCACGATCGCCACCGCCGAGGCCGTCGGCCAGTCGCGGTTGTTGAAGAACTCGCCCCACAGCACCCGCCCGATCATCAGCGTGTCCGGACCGCCCAGCATCTCGGGAATCACGAACTCGCCCACCGCCGGGATCATCACCAGCATGCACCCGGCGATGATGCCGGTGCGCGACAACGGCAAGGTGATCCGCAGGAACGCCTGCCACGGCTTGGCACCCAGGTCGTAGGCCGCCTCCAGCAGGCGGTTGTCCAGCTTGACCAGGTTGGCGTACAGCGGCAGCACCATGAACGGCAGGTAGCAGTACACGATGCCGATGTACGCGGCGGTCGGCGTGTACAGGATCTGCAGCGGCGCATCGATCACGCCGAGCTTGAGCAGCAGCTGGTTGAGCAGCCCGTTGCGGTCCAGGATGCCGATCCACGCATACACCCGGATCAGGAACGAGGTCCACGACGGCAGCACCACCAGCATCATCGCCACGTTGCGCGCGGCCGGCGACATCCGCGAAATCACGTAGGCCATCGGGTAACCGATCAGCAGCGTGAACAGCGTGGCGATCACCGCGATCTTGATCGAACTCAGGTAGGCGAGCACGTACTGGCTGTCCTTCACCAGCGCCGCGTAGTTGCCCAGGTTGAGCTTGAGCGAAAACGCCCCGTCCACGTATTCCAGCAGCCAGGTATACGGCGGCGAGCCCACCTGCGTGCGCGCGAACGAGATCATCAGGATGATCACGAACGGCACCGCGAAGAACAGCAGCAGCCACAGGTAGGGCGCGGCGATCACACTGCCGCGGGTGCCGGGGAGCCAGCGCTTCCAGACGGCGGCGTTCATGCGGTGAGCACCACGCCGTCGTTGTCGCGCCAGCACACCCACACGCTGTCGCCCCAGGTCAGCCCGTCGCTGGCCCAGCGCTGCGAATTGGCGAAGTTGGACAGCACCTTGGCCCCGCTGGGCAGGCGCACGTGGTACACCGAATGGCTGCCGAAGTAGGCGATCTCCTCGATCACCCCCTGCGCCTTGTTGGTGTCCCCGGCCGGCTCGTCCTTGCCGATCATCACCTTCTCCGGGCGCAGCGCGAACGCCACCGGCTGGCCTTCATAGCCGGTGATGCCGTGGGCCACGTAGATCGGGGCGGGGAACAGCGGCGTGCGCACGGTGACGTACTCGGGCAGGTCCTCGTCGATGACCCCGTCGAACAGGTTCACCGAGCCGATGAACTCGGCCACGAAGCGGTTGGCCGGCTGCTCGTAGATTTCATCGGGCTTGCCCACCTGCTGGATCCAGCCGGCGTCCATCACCGCGATGCGGGTGGCCATGGTCATCGCCTCTTCCTGGTCGTGGGTGACCATCACGCAGGTCACGCCCGAGGTTTCGATGATGTTGACCAGCTCCAGCTGCATCTGCGAGCGCAGCTTCTTGTCCAGCGCGCCCATCGGCTCGTCCAGCAGCAGCAGCTTGGGCCCCTTGGCCAGCGACCGTGCCAGCGCCACGCGCTGCTGCTGGCCACCGGACAGCTGGTGCGGCTTGCGCTTGGCCAGCTCGCCCAGCTGCACCAGCTCCAGCATCTCGCCCACGCGGGTGCGGATCGCATCGCGGGCCAGGCCGTCCTGTTTCAGACCGAAGGCGATGTTCTGTTCCACCGTCATGTGCGGGAACAGCGCGTAGGACTGGAACATCATGTTGATCGGCCGCTGGTACGGCGGCAGGTCGTTGATGCGCTGGCCATCCAGCTCAATGCTGCCCTTGGTGGGGGTTTCGAACCCGCCCAGGCAGCGCAGCAGCGTGGACTTGCCACTGCCCGAGCCGCCGAGCAGGGCGAAAATCTCGCCCTTGCGCACGTCCAGGCTGACATCGTCGAGCGCGACGAAGCCGTCGAATTCCTTGCGCAGCGCGCGGATGGACAGATAGCCCGGCTCGAGGACCGGCACGACCTCGCCTTCCGGCTTGGCATCAAATGGCATGGGGGCGGCTCCAGGAGCGGCAGCGGACGGGGGGAGGATGGCATTTTACCGGTGGTGGCCGCGTCATGCTGTGCCCCGCCGGGGATCCGGACGTTCACGGCCCCGGCCGGGCCAGTGCCCTGCCCGTCCGGAAACGGCAACGCCGGCCCGGGGGCCGGCGTTGCAGGGGCACGCAGGTCCGCTCAGCGACCGGTCTTCACCTCGGTCCACAACCGGGTGTAGAGCTTGTCCACCTCCGGCGTGTTGATCGAGTAGGTGAACATCTTGGCGGCCACGTCGGCCGGCGGGTAGATGGTCGGGTCGGTGCGGATCGCCTCGTCCACCAGCGGGGTGGCCTTGGTCACCGGGTTGGCGTAGTGGATGAAGTTGGTGTTGGCCGCGGCCACCTTCGGTTCCAGCAGGTAGTTGATGAAGGCATAGGCGGCCTCCGGGTGCTTGGCATCCTTGGGAATGGCCAGCATGTCGAACCACTGCGGGGCGCCCTCGCGCGGGATCGAATAGGCCACGGTCACGCCGTTGGCCGCTTCGGCGGCGCGGTCGCGGGCCTGGATGATGTCACCCGACCAGCCCACCACCAGGCAGGTGCCGCCATTGGCCAGCGAGCCCACGTACTGCGAGGAGTGGAAGTTCTGCACGTAGGGGCGAATGCCCTTGAGCAGCGCGGCGGCCTTTTCCAGCGTGGCCTGGTCCTGGCTATGCGGATCTTCGCCGAGGTAGTGCAGCGCGATCGGGATCATGTCCGACGGCGTGTCCAGGATGGTGATCCCACAGTCCTTCATCTTGGCGATGTTTTCGGGCTTGAAGATCAGGTCCCAGCTGTTTGCGATGTCGGTGCTGCCGCCGAAACGCTGCTTGAGCAGTTCCACGTTGTAGCCGATGCCGGTGGTGCCGATCATGTACGGCACGCCGTACTGGTTGTCCGGGTCCTGCTGGGCGATGCGCTTCATCACCTCCGGATCGAGGTTGGCCAGGTTCGGGATCTTGCTCTTGTCCAGCGGCAGGAACACGCCGGCCTTGATCTGGCGGCCGAAGAAGTTCAGCGTCGGCACCACCACGTCGTAGCCACTGTTGCCGGCCAGCAGCTTGGTTTCCACCATTTCGTCGCTGTCGAACACGTCGTAGGTCACCTTGATGCCGGTGGCCTTCTCGAAGGTGGGAATGGTGTCTTCGGCGATGTAATCGCTGTAGTTGTAGACGTTCAGCACCTTGCTGTCGTCGTCGGACTTGCCGCCGCCACAGGCGCTGAGTACGGATACGGCCATGCCGAGGGTGAGGATTCGCAGCTTCATCGGACTCTCCACAGGTCAGGTGCGAGATGGGGGAACCGGCCAGACCGGCATAACGGGTGCCAGCCTAACGGGCATGCCCCCATTTTCCCAGCACATGGCCCTCACGGCCATGCCGGATCTGGCGACGCGGCGCCGTTCAGACGTTGAGCAGCAGGAATTCACGCTCCCACGAGCTGATCACGCGGAAGAAGGTCTCGTATTCCTTGCGCTTGACCGACACATAGGCCCGGCAGAAGCGCTCGCCCAGCATCTCGCGCAGTTCCGGGCAGCCTTCCAGCCCGTCCAGGGCCTCGCCCAGCGAGCGCGGCAGGTCGTAGCCCAGTTCCTTGGCGCTGCCGCTGATCGGCGCGGTGGGGGAGCCCTGCTCGCGGATGCCGAGCAGGCCGGCGGCCAGGGTGGCGGCGATGGCCAGGTAGGGGTTGGCATCGGAGCCGGCGAACCGGCTTTCCACCCGCATGTTCTCCGGCGTATCCAGCGGCACGCGCAGCCCGCAGGTGCGGTTGTCGAAGCCCCAGTGCACATTGCTCGGGGAGACCTCGCCGAACATCAGCCGGCGGTAGGAGTTCACGTTCGGCGCGAAGAATGCCATCGCCGCCGGCACGTACTTCTGCAGGCCGGCCAGGTAGTGCCCGAACAACGGGCTGAAATCCTCACCGCCATGCTCGCCGGTGAACACGTTGCTGCCGTCGCTGATCCGCAGCAGGCTCTGGTGGATGTGCATCGCACTGCCCGGCTCGTTCTCCATCGGCTTGGCCAGGAAGGTGGCGTAGATGCCGTGGCGCATCGCCGACTCCCGCATGGTGCGCTTGAACAGGAACACCTGGTCGGCCAGATCCATCGCATTGGCGTGGGTGAAGTTGACCTCCAGCTGGGCCGCGCCGGATTCGTGGATCAGCGTGTCCACGTCCAGCTTCATCGCATCGCAGTAGTCGTACATCAGATCGAGGATCGGATCGAACTCGTTGACCGCATCGATGGAGTAGGACTGGCGCGCGGTTTCAGGGCGTCCGGAGCGGCCGGCCGGCGGCAGCAGCGGGAAGTCCGGGTCGGTGTTCTTCTGGACCAGGAAGAACTCCAGCTCCGGCGCCACCACCGGGCGCAGGCCCAGTTCGGCATAGGCATTGAGGACGCGCCGCAGCACGTTGCGCGGGGCCAGTTCATGCGGCTCACCGGTCTTGGTGAAACAGTCATGGATGACCTGGGCGGTGGGATCGGTCGCCCACGGCACCATGCGCACGGTGTCGGCATCCGGGCGCAGGATCATGTCCGAGTCCGAGGGTGAGGTCAGCTCGTAGTAGTCGTCCGGGAACTCGCCGGTGACCGTGGTGGCGAAGATGCCTTCCGGCAGGCGCGTGCCGTAATCGTGCGAGAACTTGTCGGCCGGAATGATCTTGCCGCGCGCGTTGCCGGTGATGTCCGGCACCAGGCACTCCACCTCGGTGATGCGCCGGTCCTTGAGCCAGCGCAGCAGCGTGCTTTCTTCGGGCACCGGCGGCGGAGCGGCCTTGCGCGAAGAAGAGGCCGCTTTGCGCGGGGCTGTGGCTTTACGCGAACGCGTTCGGGTGGTCATGACCGGTCTGCTTTGCAGGAGTAACGGCGACAAGCATCGCCGAAGGCTTGGAAAATGCGGTGATGGAAGGGATGTTCGGAAACACGCCATTCCGGGTGCCACTGTACCCCGAGCACGAAGCTGTGGGCGTGGCTGCGCGCAGCTTCCACCAGGCCATCGTCGGCACGCGCCTCCACCCGCAGGCCGGCAGCGAGGCGATCGATGCCCTGCCCGTGCACCGAATTGACCTTCACACGGTCCGCGCCGGCCCAGCCCGCCAGCCAGCCGCCGGCGGTCAACTGCACGGCGTGCGACGGCGCGTACTGCTGCTCCACCGGCGCGGCCGGGTCCTCGCGGTGATCGGCCAGCCCCGGCACCCCGTGCACGCGCGCGTGCAAGGTGCCGCCGAGGGCCACGTTCAATTCCTGGAAGCCGCGGCAGATCGCGAGCACCGGCAGGTCGCGTTCCAGCGCGGCCTGCAGCAACGACAGCGCATTGGCGTCGCGCGCCGGGTCGTGCGGGTTGCCCGGCCAGGTAGGTGCACCGCCGTAGTGATGCGGCTCGATGTTGCTTACTGCACCGGTCAGCAACAGACCGTCGAGCCGGTCCAGCCAGTGCGCGGCCGGCAACGGGGGCTGCAGGCTGGGCAACAGGACCGGCGTGGCACCGGCCGCCACGGCCAGCGCGTGGATGTACTTCTCACCGACCACCGCAAAGCGATGGTGGCCCAGTGGCGTGCTGTCGGTGGGCAGGCCAACCCAGGGGGGCGCGACCATGCGGCATGCTCCGATGACCTGCTGCCACGGTAGCGCCGTGCCCGGGCGCGGTGCAACACGCCCGGCCGGAGGCGTGCGCCCTCACATACCGGCGGCAGTACCTGCGACAGACTGCGCGCTGTCACCGCGGATCGTTGCTGGCATGCTGTCACCATGATTGACGTCCCCACCCTCCCCTGCCGGTGCACACCGTGAGCCGCGCCGGCCAGGACCACGTATCCAGCTGGTATGCCGACAGCCTGCCGGCGCAACCGCTGCGCCCGGCGCTGGCCGGCGACCACGCCACCGATGTGTGCGTGCTGGGCGCGGGTTATACCGGCCTGTCGGCGGCGCTGTCGCTGGCCGAGCGCGGCTACCGGGTCAGCGTGCTGGAAGCGCATCGGGTGGGCTGGGGCGCGTCCGGGCGCAATGGCGGCCAGGCCATCGTTGGCTACGGGTGTGAAGTGGATACACTGGAACAGCTGGTGGGCGCCGAAGACGCACGGGTGCTGTTCGACTATTCGCGCGACGGCATGGCCTTGCTGCGCCACCGCCTGCAGCACTACCAGATCGACTGCGACTGGCACGATGGTCACGCCAGCGTGCCGATCACGGCCCGCCAGGAGCGCGCGCTGCGTGGCGGGCTGCTCGACCTCGCAGAGCGCTACGACTATCCGCTGCAGTGGTGGGACCGCACCCAGCTGCAGGCGCAGCTGGACAGCCCCCGCTACACCGGGGCCATGTTCGATGCGGCCAGTGGCCACCTGCAGCCGCTGGCCTATGCCCAGGGCCTGGCGCGCGCGGCAGAAGGCCTGGGGGTGGTCATCCACGAGCAATCGCCGGTCGTGCAGCTGGTGCGGGGGCCGCGTCCGCAACTGCGCACCGCCCACGGCAGCATCCGCGCCGACCACGTGGTGATCGCCGGCAACGCCTGGCTGCAGGGCATCGCCCCGGAGCTGGAAACGCGGATCATGCCGGTCGGCACCTACATCGGCGCCTCGCAGGTACTGGGGGCCCAAGGCGCCCGGTCGCTGATCCGCAACGGTATGGCCGTGGCCGACGTCAGCTGGGCGCTGGACTACTTCCGGCTCAGCGCCGATCACCGGCTGTTGTTCGGCGGGCGGGCCAGTTACTCCGCGCTCCCTCCCCCCGGGCTGCGCGGGGTGATGACCCGGCGCATGCACCAGGTGTTCCCCCAGTTGGCCGACGTGGGCATGGAACAGGTCTGGGGCGGCTACGTGGACATCACCCGCAACCGGGCGCCACATTGGGGCCGGCTCACGCCCAACGTGTACTTCGCGCAAGGGTTTTCCGGCCATGGCGTGGCCGCGACCGGGCTGGCCGGGGCGGTGCTGGCCGAGGCCATCGCCGGGCAGAACGAACGCCTGGATGTCTTCGAGCGCATTCCCCACCGCCCCTTCCCAGGGGGTCGGCTGTTGCGCACGCCGCTGCTGGTGGCGGCGATGTCCTGGTACAAACTGCGGGATGCGTTGTGGTGAAGGTGACCGGAATTTGAGATGACCATCTCATTTGTAAATGCCATGTTGGGACGACCAACAACGCATCCGCACTTGATCCGATTCTGATAATTGCTGTCTGCAATTGCATAAACCGGTTTCTGCCGATACCGTCCTGTATGAACGGAATAGTCCAGTGTATGGACGCTGGCTGGGCACGAACGGGAGGGAACGCGTGCGACTGGATTGGTGGAAAAACGGGCTTCAGGTGAACCTTCACATTCGTCCGGCTGGATTCGTGTTGGCTTCGGTGTACGCCATCGCCTGCTGGGCCGCGCGCCAACTGTCACTGGATCAGTTCTACCTGCCCGCTGGCGTTCGTGTAGCAGCGGTTCTGTTGTGCCCGCCGCGGTTGTGGCCCTATCTGTTGTTGGGGGAATACGCCTACTTCGCGCAGATGCGTTACCCCATGGTCGAAAAGTACGGGCTCACCTGGGTGATTCTGGCGTCGGCCAGTTTGATGCCGGCGGTGATGCTGCTGACCCGCCTTCATCAGAAGCTGGTGCACGCCACAACCAACATCTGGCTCATATCGCTGGCGGCATCAAGCGCGATTGTCGTCTCCCTAATCAACCGCAGTCTTTCCCAGCTGCTGTGGCCGATCCCCCCCGCAACGCCGTACTTCACCAGTGCGGCCCGCTACATGGTGGGCGACTTCATCGGCATTTTGACGATTGCCCCGCTTGTTCTGCTTTGGATGCGTCAGAGCAGCGACCGCGAGAACAAGCCTGGTTTCTCTACCGCGACGATAGCTGGCCTTGGCACGATGATCGCACTGGGACTTCTTGCGACACTTGTGCCAACGGAGTCGTCCGCCGCCAAGACCAGCCTGCAACTACTGATGGCGCTGCCCGCCATCGCGCTCACCTGTCTTCACGGCTGGCGCGGTGCCGCGATCAGCGTCCCGGCACTGAACCTCGTCCTCGGGCTGACGATGGCCAGCCCCTCGCCAACGTCATTCGACGCGGCAACATTCGCCACGCAGCAGATCATGGCGATCACCGGTGCCGCGCTGCTCGTGCTTGGCTCTCGGATCACGCACTACTACCACCAATACAGAATTCGCGACTTCGATGGCAAAAACGCCATCAAACTCGCGCGGACCTCGCATATCGCCAGTGAAATGGACCTGCGCGAGCGTGCGCTTCATCTGCGCAGACTCGGGGACGGCATCGACATGTCGCTCAGCGAGATTGTGAGCTGGTTGAAGCAACAGGGGCATCACACGATTGCGACCAGCCTGCTGCATACGTCGGCCGTGCATTCGCGCCAGTTCCGCGAACAGACCAGCATGGTGTATCCCACCTCGCTGGAGCATCTGGGCCTATATGTCGCCCTACAGGCCGGCGGCGTGAGAGAGGCATGGGAGCTCACGGCACGGGTGCTTCGGCCACAGCTTGGCGGCGATCCCTGTCGATTGAGCGTTGAGCTGCAGTTGGCAACGTATCGAACACTGACCGAGGCCGTGTCGCTCCTGCTGAAGAGCGAATCCGGGCAGGTGCGTGTCCGCGCGCGTTGCGGACGCGTTGGACACCAGAGCGGAATCGTACTCACGGTGGGCCTGCTCGATTCCCGGCGCAGTCTGTCTGACGCGACAGTCGCGTTGGCGACAGAGCGCCTGGCAGGCCGAACCCTGGCCTACAGTGGCGTCGTTCAGTGCAGACGCAATCGAATCAGAATGGCGCTGTTTGAGACATCAACAAGTTCAAGTGCCGCGGCCATGCAGTCCAGCACGCTGGATCAAGCTGGTGTGGCAGGCTTGGGCAGTCAGCAAGCACTGACCTGAGCATCCGAAACGGGCCGGGACCTGCAGGTGGTCATTGCCACCTGCAGGCGGTTGCCTATGTCACTGGCCGGCTTCTACCGACCACACTGCATTGGCGCCACTGCCATACAGCACCAGGGAGAACTCAGCCCCCCTGTACACCAGCGAACGCGTGACGCCCGTAGGCAACTGAACGTGCTGCGTGGGCAACGATACCTTCGCCGTGCTTTCGCCAGCCGGGAGTACCCAGAACACATCATCTGCGCTACCGATGATCACCTGCACCCTACCCGCCAGATCATTGATCTGATAGTAGGAAATTCCGTCCCGCTGGAATCCGTACAGACGCCAGTTCGGATCAAGGCTCAGGTCCAGAGCCATCGGCTGGGACTGGCCGAGACCGCGCTTGGCCAGTTGTACCCCGTGATCGTCGGACTGGGCCGATGCGATCATAGGAATAGCCGCCAGGATCAGAATACCTGCCGCGTTGCGAAGAGTGGAAAGCCGCACATTAACCTCCGAGTCGTTTCTGGTTTAGGGATGTCCGGCGATGGTACTGCCAAGCCACCGACCGGTTGAACAGCATTCGGCTTTGAAGCCCGTGGGCTGCGGGCGCCCTCGTCGCATACTCCCGATGGGCCAGCCCACGTTGGCGGACAACGCATTACAGCATCAGCGAGAAAGACGCATTCTGGCCTCCAGAATCCCGTCAATGCGCCAGCGATACTATCTCCAGTCCCGGGAACATTTGCCCATGCCGTTTGACCTCTCGCCGCTCAAGAACGTGCACTTTCCGAAGCGACAGAAGCACGTACCACGGGGCGACTGGCGGAGCGGATACTCGCCTATGGCGGCGGTGCCACCAGAATCGATTCCGGACGGTTCTGATGGCAGGCCCGGCAAGAGCCGCGTCCGAAATCCCGGGACACCGTGGGCTCGCGCCTGTCGGCGCCTCTGGCAGTGGCAGCCATGAGGCGCTGACCAGATCGCCATGGGGCGTAGATGTCTGCGGTGGTCTGGACCATTTTCAGCCGTTTCCGGCTCACGGCTGGACCAAAGGGACCCTCAAGCGCCGCTTGCGGGACCCTCGACGGACCAGATGGCGTCATTGCCCTCGCCGTACACCACCAGCGCAAACTCGGCACGTCTGTACACCCCGCGGCGCACGGCGTTGCCCGGCACGACCAGACGCTGGGACGGCAACGACGTCCGTGCGGGGCTCTTCCCGGCCGGCAAGGTGAAGAATTGATCGTCGATCTTGCCCACGATCACGCGCACCTGCCCTGCAAGATCATTTACCTGGTAATACGAGATTCCATCGCGCTCGAAACCGTACACGAGCCAGTTGGCATCCTGGCTCAGGTTCACCGTCTCCGGATTGGACTGGCCAAGTCCACGCTGGGCCAGCGGACTTCCGTGGAAATCCGACTGAGCGACCGCCAGCATGGGAATTGCCGCCAGCACGACCGCACCAACAACACTTCGAATATATGAAACCGGCACATTTACCTCCTGGTTGGGACGAATGGTTGGCGCACAGGCGATAGCACCGTCGTGTTGATCCCGGACTGAACACTACTTTGACTCAACTACTGAGCCGCCCCGGGCAGAGCATGTTTACGCATCCTTAGCTATCCACCTCGACAGCCCATGACGCGTCCTCGCCGCGCCCATATCTCACCAGCGAGAATCCCGAGCCCCTGTAGATTCGGACCCGCACGACGTGATCAGGTAGCGCCGATGCCTGCGCCGACACATGGACTGCACTCTCACCGGCCGGCAGAACCCAGTACGTGTCCCCCGCTTTACCGATGATCGCTTCGACATGTCCATTCAGATCATTGATCTGGAAGTAAGAGAATCCATCACGTTCGAAGATGTACAAGCGCCACTCCGGGTCGGCGCTCCTGTCGGCAGCGGCCGGATAGGCCTGCCCCAACCCGCGGGCTGACCGTTGTACACCGTGATTGTCCGATTGCGCCGCCGCGAACATGGGCAGCGCCCCCAAGGCCACGGCCAAAGATAGGTTCCGCGCAGACAGCCTCCGCATACTCACCTCACGCTATCAAGATTGCGTCCAGCGATACTACCTCTGCGGGACGGGCGGATTGAGCCACCCCGGGACTTTTGAAACCAGTCCGAAATCAGGAATGGATGTGGGGCACCGCGTATCACTCGCCACGCTTGCCAACGGCTCGAGGCCGGCGCTCTCCGCATCTTTTGGACAAGGAAGTGGGTTCGCCATCGAAAATCGCACACTCCACCCTAAAGTTGCATGTGAAATCGCCGCTATATCTGCCGACCCACTCGAAATCGAGCGTACGCCACATGCCGGCTCTGTTGCAGGGCGCTTTCGACAGCGACCCCGGTGATGCCTTACCCCAGCGGATCTTGCTGGTGGAAAACTCGCGCACCTTCACCAGCATGCTGCGCGAGGCGATCGAGCAGCGGCTGGAGCTGCCGGTGTTCGTCGCCACAAGCCTGGCCGAGGCCGGACGGCTGCTGGACGAGGAACAGGGCTGGTTCCTGGTGCTGACCGGGCTGGTGCTGGCCGACGGCGACCGCGACCACGTGGTGGAGTTCTTCCTGTCGCGCGGGCTGCCCACGGTGGTGGTCAGCGGCGTCTACGACGAAGACCTGCGCAAGCGCGTGCTGCAGCAGCAGATCATCGATTACGTCCTGAAGAACACCCCCGGCAGCATCGACTACCTGGTGTGGCTGGTGCAGCGGCTGGAGCGCAACCGGCGCATCGCGGCACTGGTGGTGGATGATTCGATGTCGGCACGGATGTACGCCGCCTCGCTGCTGCGCATGTACGGCCATACCGTCTACGAGGCGGCCGACGGCGCCGAGGGCCTGAAGGCGATCGAGGCGCACCCGGCGATCCGGCTGGCCGTGGTGGACCAGGAAATGCCGGGGATGGAAGGCGTGGAATTCACCCGCCGGCTGCGCACGATGCGCTCGCGCGACAAGCTGGCGGTGATCGGCATTTCCGGCAACACCGACCCCTCGCTGATCCCGCGCTTCCTCAAGAACGGGGCCAACGATTTCCTGCGCAAGCCGTTTTCCCGCGAGGAATTCTTCTGCCGGGTCTCGCAGAACGTGGACCAGCTGGAGCTGATCGGCACCCTGCAGGACCTGGCCACGCGCGACTTCCTGACCGGGCTGCCGAACCGGCGCAGCTTCCTGGAGCAGAGCCAGCGCCAGCTGCCGCAGCTGCACCTCAACGATGTTCTGGTGGCGGTGGCGATGATCGACATCGACCACTTCAAGCACATCAACGACACCCACGGCCATGAGGCCGGCGACGACGCGCTGCGCGCGGTGGCCGCTGCCGTGGCGGGCCACGCCCGCGACCAGGACCTCATCGCCCGCTTCGGCGGTGAGGAATTCTGCCTGCTGGTGCCGGGGCTGGAAGAAGACGAGGCGCGCGGCTACTTCGAAATGCTGCGCGAGCGCATTGCCGCGCTGGAAGTGAAGCTGGGCGACACCACCCTGCGCATGACCGTCAGCATCGGGCTGTGCTGCCTGCGCCCGCAGCGCGATTCCCTGCACCGCCTGATCTCCGAGGCCGACCGCCAGCTGTACCTGGCCAAGGCTGGCGGGCGCAACCGGGTGAGCTGCACCAGCGTGGCCAGTGCCGCCCGGGAAACCGCCCTGGCGCCTTGATCGAGATCAACGCGAGCGTGTCGCGATCAACCTAGAGTCGTTCCCAGTTGAACACCACAGGGAACGCACCATGGCACTTCTGGTCTGGCAGGACGACCTGAACATCGGCATCGACGTCATCGACCACCAGCATATGCGGATCGTGGAGATGCTCAACCACCTGCACGTGGCGCAGACCAGCCTGCAACGGGTGGCGGTAGCCGAGGTGATCGACGAACTGGTGGACTACACCATGTCGCACTTCGCCTTCGAGGAAGAGCTGATGGAGGACGCCGGCTACCCGTTCTGTGCGGCGCACAAGCGCGTGCATGAGATTTTCATCAAGCGCGTGGCCGAGTACCGCCTGCGCTTCCAGGCCGGCGAGGACATCAGCGACGAACTGCGCACCATGCTGTCGCGCTGGCTGTTCAACCACATCCGTGGCGACGACAAGGCCTACGCGCCGCAGGTCAAGCTGCACCTGAACCAGTTCGCCCGCGAGCACCAGCAGGGTAACTGGCTGGGGCGCACGCTCAAGCGTTTCTTCCGCTGACGGCCGCGCGCCGGCCCATGGCCAGCAGCGCCAGGATGGTCACCAGGGCGGTGCCGCACAGGTAGAAGCCCACCGCGAGCAGGCCGAAGCGCTCGGCCAACCAGGTGGCTACGTACGGCGCCGGGGCCGCGCCGAGGATGCCGGCCAGGTTGAACGACAGCGACGCCCCGGTGTAGCGCACCTGCACCGGGTAGATTTCGGCCAGGAACGTGCCGCACGGGCCGTAGGTGAGGCCCATCAGGAACAGCCCCAGCGACAGGAAGCCCAGCACCAGCCACGGGCTGCCGGCCTGGAACAGCGGGGCGAACACGATGCCGAACGCGAGGATCAGGCCGCTGGCCACGATCATGGTGCGGCGCGTGCCCCAACGGTCGCCGTACAGCGCCGACAGCGGAATGCCGGCCGCGAAGAACAGGATGCCCACCATCTGCAGCAGCAGGAACTGCTCGCGGCTGTACTGCAGCACGGTGGTGCCGTAGCCCAGGGTAAACACCGTCATCAGGTAGAACAGCACGAACGTGGCGAACGCGCCCAGCGTGCCCAGGACCAGGGTCAGGCCGTGTTCGCGCATGACCGTCCACATGGGCAGCCTGACCCGCTCGTTGCGGTCCAGCGCGGCCTGGAACTGCGGGGTCTAATGGATGTTCAGGCGGACCCACAGGCCGACGGCGACCAGCAGCGAACTGGCCAGGAACGGGACGCGCCAGCCCCACTGCAGGAAGTCGCCGTCGCTCATCGCCCGGCCCAGCAGCAGGAAGATGCCGGCCGACAACAGGAAGCCCAGCGGCGCCCCCAACTGCGGGAACATGCCGTACCAGGCGCGCTTGCCCGGCGGCGCGTTCTCGGTGGCCAGCAGCACCGCCCCGCCCCATTCACCGCCCAGCCCAAGGCCCTGGCCGAACCGACACAACGCCAGCAGGGCCGGGGCGAGGATGCCGATGCAGGCATGCGTGGGCAGCAGGCCGATCGCCACGGTGGACACGCCCATGGTCAACAGGGCGGCCACCAGCGTGGCCTTGCGCCCGATCCGGTCGCCGTAGTGGCCAAACACCGCCGAGCCCACCGGCCGCGCGATGAAGGCCACCGCGAAGGTGGCCAGCGACTGCAGCAGGGCCGCGCCATCGCTGCTGTCGGGGAAGAACAGGTGCGGGAACACCAGCACCGCCGCCGTGGCGTAGATGTAGAAGTCGAAGAACTCGATGGTGGTGCCGATCAGGCTGGCCAGCAGGATGCGGCGGGGCGAATTGACGGCAGGTGCGGCAGGAGTCGACATCGGGCACACGCAAAAGGGCAGCTGCCCGATTCTGCCATGGCCGCGCGACGCTGCGGCCGATGGTTGCAGACGTGACCGTCGCCGCGGGCACGCCGGCCCGGCGCGGTCGCTCGCCCAAGTGGATCCAGGTCGCCTTGAGCTCGGTGTACTTGTCGAAGGCGTGCAGCGATTTGTCGCGGCCGATGCCGGACTGCTTGTAGCCGCCGAACGGGGCGGTCATGTCGCCGCCATCCCACTGGTTCACCCACACGCTGCCCGCGCGCAGCTGGCGCGCCACCCGATGCGCGCGGCCCAGGTCGCGGGTCCACAGACCGGCGGCCAGGCCGTAGCGCGAATCGTTGGCCAGTCGCACCGCATCGGCCTCGTGGTCGAAGCCCAGCACCGACAGCACCGGCCCGAAGATTTCCTCGCGCGCGATGCTGTGGCCGGCGTCCACCTCGTCGAACACGGTGGGCTGCACGTAGCTGCCACCGGCCACCACCTCCACCCGCTTGCCGCCCAGCAGCAGCCGTGCGCCTTCGGCCTGGCCGCGGTTGATGTGCTCAAGCACGTGGTCGGCATGGGCGTTGTCGACCAGCGCCCCCATCGGTGCGTCCGGATCGAACGGGTGGCCGGGCTGCATGCGCCGTGCATGGGCCAGCACGCGGGTCACGAATTCGTCCTGGATGGAGCGCTGCACCAGCAGCCGCGACGCCGCGGTGCAGACCTCGCCCTGGTTGTAGAAGATGCCGGTGGCCGCCGCTTCGGCCGCCTTGTCCAGGTCGGGCGCGTCGGCGAACACCAGGTTCGGGCTCTTGCCGCCGCACTCCAGCCAGGTGCGCTTGAGGTTGGACGAGCCGGCACACTGCAGCAGGCGCCGGCCCACCGCGGTGGAGCCGGTGAAGGCCAGCGCATCCACGTCCATGTGCAGCGCCAGCGGCTCGCCGGCGCGCTTTCCGTCGCCGGGCAGCACGTTGAACACGCCCTCGGGGATACCGGCTTCGGCGACCAGGGCCGCCAGACGGATCGCACTCAGCGGCGACCGCTCGGACGGCTTGAGCACCAGCGAATTGCCGGCCGCCAGCGCCGGGGCGATCTTCCAGCAGGCCATCAGCAGCGGGAAGTTCCACGGCACGATGGCGGCCACCACGCCCACCGGCTCGCGGCTCACCAGGCCCAGCGTGTCCGGTGCGGTCGGGGCGATCTCGCCGTATACCTTGTCGATGGCCTCGGCAGTCCAGCGCAGGCAGCGCACCGCGCCCGGCAGGTCGCCCTGGCGCGCGTCGCGGACCGGCTTGCCCATGTCCAGGCTTTCCAGCAGGGCCAGCTCGTCGGCATGCTGTTCGACCAGGTCGGCCAGCCGCAACAGCACCTTCTTGCGGTGGACCGGCGCGGCGCGCGACCAGTGTCCGGCATCGAAGGCGCGCCGCGCGGCAGCCACCGCGCGCTCCACATCGGCGCTGCCGCAATCGGCCACCTGGGCCAGTGCGCGGCCGTCGATCGGGCTGATACAGGCAAAGCGCGCGCCATCGGCGGCGTCCACGTAACGGCCATCGATGAAGGCCTGGCCATTCACCACCAGCGCATCGGCCTGGCGTTGCCATTCCTCGCGGGTACAGGCAGCGGTCATCGGGGTCTCCAGCAGTGGATATCGGCCCCCTTTATACCTACCGTCCTCACCCCGCGCCGTGACGCATCTGCGATAGAGTCGTGACCATCCGGTTCCCTGCGGAGTTGCCGATGCGCCGTGCCGAACACCCGTTGTCGTCCCTGTCCCAGCAGCGCCCCGACACGATGGACGCGTTCTGGATGCCGTTCAGCGCCAACCGTCAATTCAAGGCGTCACCGCGCCTGCTGGTGCGGGCCGAAGGCATGTATTACCACGATGTCGACGACCGCCCGGTGCTGGATGCCGCGGCCGGGTTGTGGTGCTGCAACGCCGGCCACGCACGGCCGCGGATCGTGCAGGCGATCCAGCAGCAGGCGGCCACGCTGGATTTCGCCCCGCCCTTCCAGATGGGCACGCCGTTGCCGTTCGTGCTGGCCCAGCGCCTGGCCGCGCTGGCGCCGGCACCGTTGAACCATGTGTTCTTCAGCAATTCCGGTTCCGAAGCGGTGGATACCGCGATGAAGATCGTGCTGGGCTACCACCGCCTGCGCGGCGAGGGGCAGCGCACCCGCTTCATCGGCCGTGAAAAGGCCTACCACGGGGTCGGTTTCGGCGGCATGTCCATTGGCGGGCTGCCCAACAACCGCAAGCAGTTCGGCTCGCTGCTGGCCGGCAGCGATTTCCTGCGCCACACCCTGGACCTGGAGCGCAACGCCTTCAGCGCCGGCCTGCCGCGGCATGGCGCCGAGCTCGCTGAGGACCTGGAGCGGCTGATCGCGCTGCACGACGCCTCCACCATTGCAGCGGTATTCGTCGAGCCGATCGCCGGCTCGGCCGGGGTGATCCTGCCGGCGCCTGGCTACCTGCAGCGGCTGCGCGAGATCTGCGACCAGCACGGCATCCTGCTGGTGTTCGATGAGGTGATCACCGGCTTCGGCCGGGTGGGCAATGCGTTTGCCGCGCAGCGTTTTGGCGTCACCCCGGACCTGATGACGCTGGCCAAGGGGCTCACCAACGGCGCGGTGCCGATGGGCGCCACGCTGGTGTCCGACGCGGTCCATGCGGCCTTCATGCAGGGCCCGCCGGCGGCGATCGAGCTGTTCCATGGCTATACCTATTCGGCCCACCCGCTGGCCTGTGCCGCGGCGCTGGCCACGCTGGACACCTATGCCGAGGAGCACCTGTTCGAGCGCGCCATCGAGCTGGGCGACTACTGGCAATCGGCGCTGCACAGCCTGCGCGGCCTGCCGCACGTGGTCGACATCCGCAATTTCGGGCTGATCGGCGCGGTGGAGCTGATGCCGCGCAAGGATGCCCCCGGCGCGCGTGGCTATGAGGTGTTCGAGCGCTGCTTCCGCGAGGGCGGCCTGCTGGTGCGCTGCACGGGTGACGTGATCGCGCTGTCGCCGCCGTTGATCATCGACAAGGCGCAGATCGACCGCATCGTGGAGATCTTGGGCGACATGATCAACGCCACCGCCTGATACGCCATGGCGCAGGGCATGGCTGAACCCGGCGACCGGGACGCGACTACCCCGCCCCATTACAATGTTCGGTCACGTTGGCTCGCGTACCGGATTGCATGGACATTGTTGTCAAAGAAGAACTGAAGGCCTACATCGATCCCCTGACCACCGACGAGCACGACGCGCTGGAGCGCAGCATCCTGGCCGAAGGCTGCCGCGATGCGCTGGTGCTGTGGGGCGATGTGCTGGTGGACGGACATAACCGCTTCGGTATCTGCCAGAAGCACGGCCTGCCGTTCCAGACCGTGCAGAACACCCGTTTCCAGTCGATGGACGACGTGCACCTGTGGATGATCGAGCAGCACCTGGGGCGGCGCAGCGTGTCCGACTTCCAGCGCGGCGTGCTGGCCCTGCGCAAGCGCGACATCCTGGCCGAGCGCCACCGCGCCGAGCAGGCCCAGCTGCAGAAGGAGAGCGACGGTGAGATCGCCCATGCCAGCCCTGAAGGCGACGAGGACAGCCCGCCATGGGCGCCGGCACCGAAGGTCAGCCGCGCCGACATGGCCCGCGAAGCGCGCCTGAGCAGCAGCCAGGTCACGATGATCGAGCGCATCCACAAGCAGGCCGCGCCGGAGCTGGTGGAAGCGGTGAAGACCGGGGTGATCTCGATCAGCGCCGCCGCGGCGGTGGCCGACCTGCCCGAGGATGAGCAACGCGCTGCGGCCGTGGGCGGCAAGGACGAACTGAAGCAGGCCGCCAAGCGCGTGCGCGAGGCCAAGCGCAAGCCGCGCAAGCCGGTACAGGAAGTGCTGCACAGCGCCGACGGTGACGCCGAGGTGGACCCCAGCCGCGAAGCCGAGATTACCGACGCGCTCAACGCCCTGGGCGAAGGGCCGGCGGAACTGCGCCAGCGGGTGATCGCGCTGACGCTGGAAAACGACGCCCTCCGCCAGCAGCTGGCGGCGCTGCGCAAGCAGCTGGCCGCGTAACGCCGGGCTCTGCCCGGCTGCAGCGCGATCCCCGTAGAGCCGGGCTCTGCCCGGCTGCTCTTCGTGCGGGCATCGCCATGGCCTTTCGGACGGTATGCGTGGTTGCCGGCCAGCGGCCGGCACTACCGGTTGGGGTCGGTGCGGTGTGCGGGGTTGCCGGGCAGAGCCCGGCACTGCCGTTCTGTCGGGGTTCGCCTGGTTGCCGGCCAGCGGCCGGCACTACCGGGTGCTCATACGGGGGTGGGTAGACTGTGGGGATGACACCTATTGCTCCCCCCGACCCCCGCCGCGCGCAGCTGCGCCGTCTCAAACTCATCGCGCTGGCGATGCTGCTGGCCATGCTGGGCGGCTTTGTCATCAGCCATCTGCAGGGCGAGCGCGGTATCTGGGCGTGGGTGTCGGCGTTCTGCGAGGCCGCTGCCGTGGGCGCACTGGCCGACTGGTTCGCCGTGGTGGCGCTGTTCCGCCGCCCACTGGGCCTGCCCATTCCGCACACGGCAATCATCCCGCACAGCAAGGACCGCATCGCAGACAGCCTGGCGGTGTTCGTGCGCGACCAGTTCCTGGAGCCGCAGGCGCTGCTGGCGCGGTTGCAGGTGTTCGACCCGGCCAGCCGGCTGGGCAGCTGGCTGGCCGACCCCGCGCGGTCGCGGCTGTTGGCCGACATGGCCCGCGGCTGGGCATTGCAGGCGCTGGACTTCCTGGACGAGGCGGCGGTACGGCGCAGCATCCAGGGCTTTGTGATCCAGCAACTGCGGCAGTGGAATGCCGCAGCCACCGCCGGCGAGCTGCTGGGCCTGCTCACCGCCGACAACCGCCACCAGCGCGTGCTTGACGAGGGTCTGACCCGGGTAAGCGAGTGGCTGGACAACGACTCGGTGAAGCAGCGCGCGTCCGAGCTGATCGTGCGCTACATCCAGCGCGAGTGGCCCAAGCTGGCCAGCACCGTGAACTGGGTCAAGCCGATCGACGAGATCGGTGACAGCCTGGCCGAGCGCATGGCGCACGCGGTGCTGGCCGAGCTGCAGCAGATCCTGGCCCAGCCCGAGCACCCGCTGCGGCGCGATTACGAAACCTGGCTGGCCGATTACATCCAGCGCCTGCGCACCGACCCGGCGCTGGCCGGGAAGATCGACCAGATCAAGCAGCAGATCATCGACCACCCCGCCGTGCAGGAGTATGTGCAGGGCCTGTGGGAGCGCATCCACGCCAGCCTGCGCGCGGACCTGTCCAGTGAGGAGTCCGCACTGGCCGGCCACCTGCGCCGCAGCCTGGCCTCGGTCGGGCAGGCGCTGCAGGACGACCCGTCGCTGCGCGATGCGCTCAACCAGCACCTGATGGACGGCGCCGAACGCCTGACCAGCCGCCTGCGCGAGGGTGTCACCCAGCACATCGCGCAGACCGTCAAGGGCTGGGACGAGCGCCACCTGGTCGAACAGCTGGAACTCAGCGTGGGCCGCGACCTGCAGTTCATCCGCTTCAACGGCACCCTGGTGGGCGGCCTGATCGGCCTGCTGCTGCACGCCCTGACGGTGTGGATGCACTGGTAGGCACCCCGCCCGGTTGACGGATTGACCGGGTGTTTTTGTGAATTGGTTCGCGTATTCTGCCGCGCATTCCGGGCTGGTGTGGCCCACAGGGGGAATGATGCAAAGGACCATCCTTGCGCTGGCGCTGTGCGCGCTGGCCAGCAGCGCCCATGCCGGGCGCGTGTACAAATGCGCCGCCGGCGGGCAGACCATCTACCAGACCGTGCCCTGCCCGCCCGAGCAGGACACCGGCGTGACCCGGCCGATCACCCGCGACCCCAACCTGACCTGGGAAGAACGCACCCGCGCCCGGCGCGAGCTGTACGACGCCCGCCGGCGCATGCAGGCCGATGCCGGCGGCGGTCAGCCGGCGGTGCGCGGTACGGTCATCGACGGCTCGATGGATCCGGAAAAGTGCGAGGACCTGCGCGTGCGTCGCGACATCAGCGAGGCCTTCGGCCGCACCGCGCCGCAGCGCGTTGAAGACGAGATCAAGAAGGCCTGCGCGAAGCGGTGAGCCGACGTATCGCCCCCACCAACGCCTGCATCTGCGCCGGCGTGCTGAAAATGCCTGGCGTCACCCGCAGGCAGGCGCCGGAGGCAAGGCCGTCGCGCGGCACCACGAACACGCCCGAGTGACGGACCATCTGTTCGGCGGTGGCGGTGGTATCGGCCAGCGTGGCCTGCCCGCGCAGACGGAAGGCGGCGATCGCGCTGGACAGGCGTGGATCGGACGAGGCCAGCAGTTGCACGCGGTCATCGTCGCGTAGTGCATCGAGCCACAGGTTGCGCAGGTACAACAGGCGGGCGCGCTTATTGGCCACCCCGATGCGCTGGTGCAGGTCCAGCGCGACCGGCAGCGCCATGCACGCGGCGAAGTTGACCGTGCCGGTGTGGACGCGGCTGTCGATGCTGTCATCATCGGCCTCGCCCATGTACGGGTCCAGATCGCGCACGCGGCCGCGCCGCACGTAGATCGCCCCCATGCCGACCGGCGCGCCGATCCACTTGTGCAGGTTGATGCCGACGAAGTCCACGCCCAGCGCGCGCAGCGGGGTGTCCACCTGGCCGATGCCATGCGCGGCATCGAGAACCACGTCCACGCCGGCGGCACGGGCCAGCGCCGCGATCTCGGCCACGGGCAGCAGCATGCCGTTGCGGTGGTTGACCTGGGTGAGCAGCAGCAGGCGGGTACGCGGGTGGCGCTGCAGCGCCTGCCGGTAGGTGTCGATGATGCTGTCGTGGTCGAACGGTTCGGGCAGCACGATGCGCTGTGCCGCCACGCCGCGGCGCACGTGCAGCCAGCGCATCGCGCTGATCATGCTGTCGTAGTCGGTGTCGGCGTACAGCACGGTGTCACCGGGGGCGAGCCGGTGATAGCCGCCGATCAGGACCTGCATCGCCTCGGTGGCGCCGCGGGTGAGCGCGATCTCGTCGGCGTGCACGCCCAGCACCTCGGCCAGACGGGTTCGCGCCTGTTCCAGCAGCGGTGGAAACGCCCGCCGCCCGAACCACGCATTGCCGGCGTTCACCGTCGCGGTGGCCTGCTGGTAGGCCTGCAGTACCGGGCGTGCCATGGCCCCCCAGTACCCGTTGTCGAGCATCACCACCTCATCGTCGAGGTTGTACAGCGCGCGTATGTGCGCCCACCAGGTGTCGTCGATGGCCAGCCGGGCTGGCGTGCGGTCGCGGATCATCGGCAGTTCCAGCCCATCCATCATCACGTGTCTGCATCGGTCTTGGCAGGTTGCAGTCTGCCAGTGCACCGGCGTGCATGGCCACGCCATGGCAGGGAGTGAACAGTTTGATAACGCTTGCCGAACGAAATGATAATGACTATCATTCACGCATCGGATGTACGCCCAGCCTCTCCGGCCCCGGCAGCGCGCGTCGCGCCATGGTCCCGCCCCGTGTACGCCCCTCGACGACCCGTTCTGGTGCCCGCGAATCGCCGATGGCGGCGAAGCGGTGCGCCGGAGCAATCCCGCCGGAGATGCAGGCTGCCCTGCCCCACCACGTTGTCACGTGGCGCCACGCCCAGCGCGGCCCGCAATGGATTGCAACGCCGCTTTACCCCCCTGGAAACCCGCCATGACCGCTTCAACCGCATCGCCGCTGATCCGCCCCTCCCTGCTGAGCCTGGCCCTGCTTGCTGTCCTTGCCGGCCATGCACCGGTGACGCTGGCCGAGACCGATCCGGGCGATGCCACCACGCTGGACACGGTCAAGGTCACCGCCGACGGCGACATCCCGACTTCGTACACGGTCAAGCAGGCGCGTACCGCCACCAAACTGGATCTGTCGTTGCGGCATACCCCGCAGTCGGTCACGGTGGTTACTCGCCAGCGCCTGGATGACATGGGGTTGTTCGCCCTGTCCGACGTGATGAGCCAGGTCACCGGCGTGCATGTGTCGGTCACCGACAGCGAGCGCATCAGCTACATCTCGCGCGGCTATGCCATCAACAACTTCCAGATCGACGGCATGCTCAACACCTTCGGTGGGTCGCTCAAGACCAACACCGACAGCGCGATCTACGAACGCATCGAAGTGGTCCGCGGCGCCACCGGCCTGACCACCGGCGCAGGCGACCCGTCGGGCACCATCAACATGGTGCGCAAGCGCCCCACCGATGCCGTGGCGATGAGCGCCGCGCTCACCGTGGGCCGCTGGGGCAACCAGCGCCTGGAAGCGGACATCGGCGGCCCGGTCGCCCTGGACGGCCGCGTGCGCGCGCGGTTCGTGGCCGCCAAGCAGCAGAGCGATTCGTTCCGCGACATCTACAAACTCGACAAGGATGTGTTCTACGGCATCGTGCAGGCCGACCTGGGCGACAGCACCCTGTTCGAGGTCGGCTATGACTACCAGTCGCCGAAGACCACCGGCGTGACCTGGGGCGTGGTGCCGTACTGGGGGGCCGATGGCACGCCGGCCAACCTGCCCCGTTCCACCAACTTGTCTGCCGAATGGAGCAGCTGGCCGATCGTGGAAAAGACCACCTTCGCCCGCCTGGAGCAACAGCTGGGCAACGGCTGGGCGATCAAGGCCGCCGCCACCCAGGCCAAGCGCGATACCGACGGCAGCGTCTGGTATGGCGCGGCCGGCTACCCGCGTGCGGACGGCACCGGCGTCACTGCCTACACCAGCCACTTCGCCGAACGCAGCGAAATGAAGGTATTCGACCTCAACGTCAGCGGCCCGTTCCGTCTGTTCGGCCAGGAGCATGAGCTGGTCGCCGGCATCGGCCAGTCGGTGCGCGACAGCGAGGTGCCCGGCATCGAGATTCCCGACTACCCGGCCAGCTACGCCCAGGTGCCCGACTGGCGCAACTGGACCGGCCAGGTCGCGCAGCTGCCGATCCAGCGCCTGGGCCGCATCGCCTCGGAAAACGAGCTGCGCCAGCGCGCCGCCTACGTGGCCGCCAGGCTGCAGCTGGCCGATCCGCTGCTGGCGGTGCTGGGCGCGCGCTACGGCAGTTGGGAAACCCGTACCTGGGCCTACCGCTATGACGCGGCGGGTAACCGCAACGGCACCACCCGCGGCGGCTACAAGCCGGACGACTCACTCACCCCCTATTTCGGCCTGATCTACGATTTCACCCGGCAGCTCAGCGCCTATGCGAGCTACACCGACATCTTCCAGCCGCAGTCCTACCGCGAACGCAACAACAACTACCTGGAGCCGGTGGTCGGGGACATGTGGGAAGCCGGCCTGAAGGGCGAATTCTTCAACGGCCGCCTCAATGCCTCCGCGGCGGTGTTCAAGGGCGTCAAGGACAACGTGGCCGAACTGGACGACACGGTGCAGCCAGGCAGCCTGCCCGATGGCACCGATGCCTACCGCTCCACCGGCAAGGGCAACAAAGTCCGGGGCTGGGAAGTGGAAACCCAGGGCAGCATCACCCAGAACTGGAACATCTCGGCCGGCTTTGCCCACACGACCATCCGCAACCAGGCCGGCCTGCTGCAGAACACCACCAACCCGATCGACACCTTCCGCCTGAGCACCAGCTGGCGGCCCAGCGGTGCCTGGGACCGGTTGTCGCTGGGCGGCGGGGTGACCTGGCAGAGCAGCATCTACCGCAACAGCACCAAGCCGCGCGCCGACTACCTGACCAGCGGCCGCACCGAATCGGCACGCATCACCCAGGACGCGTTCTACCTGGTCAATGTGTTCGCCGGCTACCGCTTCAACGACAATTTCTCGGCCCAGCTCAACATCAACAACCTGCTCGACAAGAAGTACTACAGCAACGTCGGTTTCTATAACGGCGTGTACTGGGGCGAGCCGCGCAACGTGATGTTGAACCTGCGCTGGAAGCTGTAACCGTTCTCCAGGGAACGTTGCTTCGTGCAGCGACACGGCCACGGACGGCCACTTTTCCATGCATCACCGGCCGCGGCCGGTGATGTCCGTTGTTCGACATGACATTGCAGGTTCCCCGTGGACAGCACGCCTGACGCCAGCTGGTTCAGCCGCTTCGGAAGTTTCTTCGCCCGCCCCTGGCTGGGCGTGTTGTCACGCTCGCTGGCCGCCATCTTCGGCGGCTACGCGCTGGCCGCCACCTGCGCGATGTTCTTCGCCGTGGCCCTGCCGATCGCGCGTGGACAGGCCGTGTTGACCGGGATGCTGGTGGCGATCGTGCTGTGCGCCTGCGCGGCGTTGTGGGCATTCGCCACCCGTACCGCGCTGCGCGCGTGGGTCGGCATCCTGATCCCCACCGCGCTGTTCTGGGTGGGTACCGAACTGCTGAGGGCTGGCGCGTGAAAAACGGATTCCGCCAATCGATGGCATGGCTGCACACCTGGACCGGCCTGCTGGTCGGCTGGCTGCTGCTGCTGATTTTCATGGCCGGCACGGCCAGCTACTACCGCGAAGAGATCAGCCGCTGGATGCGCCCGGAGCTGCCGCGCAACACGGTGTCCAACGAGGTCGCCGCCGAACGGGCCATTGCCTTCCTGCAGCACAAGGCGCCGCAGGCCGAAAGCTGGAACGTGACCCTGCCCGACCCGCGTAACCCGGCCATGCGGATGTTCTGGCGCAATCCCGAATCGATGGTCAAACCGCCTGCGGAAGGCGAGAAGCGCCGGCGGCGCGGCGGTGGCCGTTTCGGTGATGCCACCGTGGACCCCGGCACCGGCGAGGAAGTGGCCGCGCGCGAAACCCGCGGCGGTGACTTCTTCTACCGCCTGCACTTCGACCTGCACTACATCCCGGTGTACTGGGCACGCTACCTGGTGGGGTTCTGCGCGATGTTCATGCTGGTGGCAATCATCACCGGGGTGATCACCCACAAGAAAATCTTCAAGGACTTCTTCACCTTCCGCAAGGACAAGGGCCTGCGCTCGTGGCTGGATTTCCACAACGTCAGCGCGGTGATGGCCCTGCCGTACCACGCGATGATCACCTACACCGGCATCGTCACCCTGATGTTCATGTACCTGCCGTGGGGCGTGAACGTGGCCTACCCCAAGGATGAGGATGCGTTCTTCAGCGAAGCCTTCGCGCGCCTGGCCGACATCGACACGCCGTCGGAAGGACGCGCCGCCGCCGTGCCGATCCAGCAGCTGCTCGACGCTGCGCGCGCCGAGTGGAAGGGCGCGCAGGTGGGCGGCTTCACCCTCTACCACCCGGGTGCGGCCAACGCGGTGATCGATATCCAGCAGCGTGATGGCAAGCGCCTGTCGGTAGATACGCCGTCGCTACGCTTCAACGCGGTGACCGGTGCGCTGATGGAGGCCAGCCCGCGCTCGGGCGGCGCCACCCAGACCCGCGGGGTGATGTACGGCCTGCATCTGGCGCGGTTTGCCGACTGGGGCCTGCGGGCATTGTTCTTCGTGTCCGGCCTGATCGGCTGCGTGATGGTGGCCAGCGGCGTGGTGCTGTGGGCGGTCAAGGAACGGCCCAAGCATGCCAAAAGCGGAAAGATCGGCTTCGGCCTGCGCTTGGTGGACGCGCTCAACATCGGCGCGGTCGCCGGCCTGCCGATCGCCTTCGCCGCCTACTTCTGGGGCAACCGGCTGCTGCCGGTGCAGATGGCCGAACGTTCCGATGCGGAAGTGAACGTGTTCTTCTACGCCTGGGGCGCGGCCCTGCTGGCGGCTTTCCTCTGGCCCAAGCGGCTGATGTGGGCGTGGCAGCTGTACCTGGGCGCGGCGATGTTCCTGTTGATCCCGGTGATCAATGCCCTCACCACCCACGCCCACTTGGGCGTGACCCTGCGCACCGGCGACTGGGTGCTGGCCGGGTTCGACCTGATGATGCTGGCCTTCGGTGCGGTGCTGGCCTACTGCGCGCTGCGCATGCAGCGTTGGCAGCCGGCGTTGAGCGCGGCGGAGAAGAAGAAGCGGCAGGTTGCCGCGGCGGCGGCCGCCAAGGCGCAGGAAAGCGCGCCTGTGGAGGCCAACGCATGATGCTGCTGGCCCTCACCGTGAGCTTCTCTGCCTTTACCGCGCTGTCGCTGGCCATGGACAAGCACCAGCTGGACCTGCACGGCAAGGCGCCGGCCAGCCCGGCACGCATGCGGCGATGGCGTTGGCTGGGCTGGGCGCTGCTGGCGCTGTCATTCGCCCTGTGCGTGTGGGACCACGGCTGGGCCGCCGGTCCGGTGCTGTGGCTGGGTGCGATGACGGTCAGCGGCATACTGATCGCCTTCGGCCTGTACCCGTTCCGGCCACGCTGGATCGTGCCGTTGGCGTGGGCGTTACCGGTGATCGGGATGGCGGTGGCGCTGCTCGCACGCTGACGGGCGGCCGAACAGGGTAGAGCCGACCGTTGGTCGGCTATCACGATGCCTGAGGGGGTAGAGCCGACCGTTGGTCGGCTATCGCGATGCCTGAGGGGGTAGAGCCGACCGTTGGTCGGCTATCGCGATGCCCGAACGAAAAGCAGCCGACCAACGGTCGGCTCTACCGGGTCATCCGGCGACCGGCGGGCGGGTAGTGCCGGGCTCTGCCCGGCAAGGGTCATCCCGCGAACGGCGAGCGGGTAGTGCCGGGCGCTGCCCGGCAATCACCATCCCGCGAACGGCGGCCGGGCAGAGCCCGGCTCTACGGATCAGTGGGGGAATCAACCGGGTAGTGCCGGGCTCTGCCCGGCAATCAACATTTCCGCGGACGGCAGCCGGGCAGCGGCAGGCGCGACGGGGTTACCCGGTTACGGGACCAGTGAGAACACGTGCGCCGGTGCGGCCAGGTCGTCGATGACCAGCCGGTTGCGGGCCACGCACTCGTGCAGCGCACCGGACTTCATCGCGACCCGTTCGCTGGCCAGGTTGCCCACCGCTACGACGATCTCCACCCGCTGCAGCTGCAGCGGCCCGAACGCGTGGGCCGCAAGCGCCTGCACGACGCGGGTGGCAACGCCCTGGCCCTGCCCCGCCTGCCGCACCCAGTACCCCAGGTTGCAGAAGCGGTGATCGTGCCGGATGGCGTTCAATCCGGCGCCGCCCAGAAACGCGCCGGTGGCCGGATCGTACACGCCGTACTCGTACGCCGTGCCCGCCGCCCAGCCCTCGCGGCAGGCCTGAAACCACTGCAACGCCTGTTCGTTCGTGTAGTCCACCGAGGACCACGGCATCCAGCGCCGCTTGCCCTCGGCCGACTCGCGCACCGCCGCGGCGAACGCGGCGGCATCGGTGTCCTCGAAGGGACGCAGCAGCAGTCCGTGGGCGTGGAGGTGGCGATCGTCCATGCAGCCGTTTCCCGTCAGGCGCCGTAACGGCGCAGTTCCCATGCGCGGTGGATGCGCGGGTTACGCTCGAAGTCGTCGCCGATGGTATCGGCGGAGATTTCCCTGCACTCGGCAAATTCCTTGATCGCTTCCTCATCCAGCTTGAAGCGGCGGAAGTTGTTGGAGAAGTACAGCACGCCCTCCGGGCTCAACCGCGCCACGGCCGCGCGCAGCAGGCGCACGTGCTCGCGCTGCACGTCGAAGTCTTCGGCGCGCGCGGAGTTGGAGAAGGTCGGCGGATCGCAGAAGATCACATCGAAGCGGTGCCGCTCGGCCTCCAGCCAGGCCAGGGCATCGGCCTGGATCAGCTGGTGCTGGCTGCCGCCCTTGCCGTTGAGGGCCAGGTTGTCGGCACACCACTGCAGGTAGGTGCCGGACAGGTCCACGCTGGTGGTCGATGCCGCACCCGCCACCGCCGCCTGCACGCTGGCCACGCCGGTGTAGCAGAACAGGTTGAGGAAGCGCTTGCCGATCGCCTCCTGGGCCATGTGCCAGCGCAGCGGGCGGTGGTCCAGGAACAGGCCGGTGTCGAGGTAGTCGAACAGGTTCACGCGCAGCAGCGCGTCGTTCTCGCGTACCAGCACGAACTCGCCGCGCTGCTCGAAACGACCGTACTTGCTGCCGCCCTTGCCACGTTCGCGCGACTTCAGCGCCACCTGCTCGGCCGGCACCTGGAACACGTCGCGGGCAGCCGACAGCAGCTCGTTGCGGCGGCGGCGTACGTCAACGTCGGGAATGGTGGCCGGTGCAGCGTATTCCTGCACGTGCAGGAAGGTACGCCGTGCGCCGCCGTCTTCTTCGTACACGTCGATGGCCGCGGCGTACTCGGGCAGGTCGGCATCGTAGACGCGGTAGCAGGTGATTGCTTCGCGGGCGCGCCAGTTCTTGAACTTCTTGATGTTCTTGCGCAGGCGGTTGGCCACCATCTGCGCGCCTTCGCTGAGCTCACGCGGCTGCCCAGCGTTCTCGCGCTGCGGCACCGCGATGGGGTCGCAGACGATCAGCGCGCACTCGATGGCGCCGTTGAACAGCTGGTACTTCTTGTTGGCGCGCAGGCCGGTGGCGAACGCCAGGTCGGCGCTGCCGCACAACAGGCTGGCGCGCCACTGCGGCACCGTGCGCTTGAGCGCATCGCCGAGCTGGCGGTACAGCACCGCGTCGGCGGCCAGGCGCTCGTCATAGGGCGGGTTGCAGACCACGCAGCCGGTGTCCTGCGGCGGCACCTGCACGTCGGTGATGTCGCGCACGCCGAACCAGATCGCATGGGCCACGCCGGCCGTTTCGGCGTTCTGCTTGGCTGCGTGGATGGCGTGCGGATCCACGTCGCTGCCATGGATGACCTGCTTGAGAGCGCTGCGGCCGGCGGTTTCGCGGGCGCGCGCTTCGTCCATCAGGCTGTTCCAGGCGTCGCGGTCGAAGCCCAGCCAGCGGCTCGGCGGAATGCTGCCGTGGCGCTGCAGGCCCGGGGCCACGTCGGCGGCCATCAAGGCGCCTTCGATCAGCAGCGTGCCGCTGCCGCACATCGGGTCGAGCAGGCCACCACCTTCGCGGTGGATCTTCGGCCAGTTGGCACGCAGCAGCACGGCGGCGGCCAGGTTTTCCTTCAGCGGCGCATCGTTCTGCGCCATGCGCCAGCCGCGGCGGTGCATCGGGCCACCGCCCAGGTCGATCGAGATCGTGGCCCGGCCCTTGCGCAGCGACAGATTGATGCGCACATCGGGGAATTCGGTATTGACCGACGGCCGCTCCAGGCCCTGCGAACGCAGGCTGTCGACCACGCCGTCCTTGACCCGCTGCGCGGCAAAGCGCGCGTGGGTGATTTCGGTCCCGGACACGTGCGCGTCCACCGACAGGGTCAGCTCGGGGCTGATGTGCTGCTCCCACGCCATTGCCGACACGCCCTGGTAGAGCGAGCCTTCATCAGGGCAGTCGAACTCGGTCAGCGGCCACAGCACCCGGCTGGCCAGGCGCGACCAGAGCACCACCCGCAGCGCCTGCGACAGTTCGCCCTCGGCGTTGACGCCGGAAATGGTGGCGGTGGCCTTGTCCAGGCCGAGCGCCAACAGTTCGTCGGCAAGCAGGTACTCCAGGCCCTTGGCGCAGGAAACAAAGAATTTCACAGGATCGGTATCGCAGGTCAGCGGAGAAGGGGTGCCCTCGGGCACGGCAAGCAGCCCGGCGCGGGCGCCAGGAGGGCCATTGTACGTGACCGGGGCAGGATCGCCCCGGCGGCGCGGACGGGGCACCGGATCCCGGGCAGGGCCAACGGCAGGTCGCTGCGCCGTCAGCCAACGGCAGGCACCGAACGTCGATCGGTGCGCCGCTACGGCACGGCAGTGCGCTGTCCCGGTCGGGCCGCCGTCACAGCGACAGCAGCAATTCCTCGAACGCCCGCGCCGACACCTCGACGTGGTTGTTCAGCCGGTGCCCGTCATCGACCAGCAGCAGCCGCGCCGAGCGGGCCTGGGCCCAGGCGATCACCTGCGCGGCCGGAATCAGCTCGTCATGCCAGGCATGCACCACGCTGGTGGGCACTGCGGCCGCGTCCAAGGCCGGCATCGGGCCCATGGTGGTGGGCGGCACCATCAGGAACAGGCCCCGGGTGGGGACCTGCAGCGAGGCGATGGCCGAGATGTAGGCGCCCAGGCTGGAGCCCGCCAGCACCACCGGGCCGCGCGGGGCGGCCGCGGCGGCCAGGGCGAGCAGCCGCTGCAGGCGCGCGCGCGCATCGCCCACGCTGCTGACCGCGCGCATGGCGTCCAGGTCGGTGTAATCAGGGCGTTCATGGGTCCAGCCCAGGCGCTGGGCGACCTCGGCCAGCGCGGTCACCTTGGTGGCGTCCGGGCCGCTTTCAAAGCCGTGGGAAAGGATGCAGTGGCCGCGGCTCATGCACGCACCGGGCAGGAATCGATTTGAGCGTTCATGGCGGAATGCTAGCATCGCGCCATGCCCGGCCGCGCCCCGCCACCGATCGATCCGCAGCCCCTGCCTTACCAGGACAGCCTGCAGGTGCGCGTGCCGGCGCAGATCGACCTGGTGGTGATCCACTGCACCGAACTGCCCGACCTGGCCATGGCGCGCACGTACGGCGAGCGTGTGCTGTACGCCAGCGGCAGTGGCAACAGCGGGCACTTCTACATCGACCGTGACGGCCGCATCGTGCAGTACGTGGCGGTGGACCGGGTGGCGCACCATGTCAGCGGCTACAACCCGCGTTCGATCGGGATCGAGCTGGTCAACCGCGGGCGCTACCCGCACTGGCTGGATTCGCGCCACCAGGCCATGGACGAGCCCTACCCCGATGCCCAGATCGCCGCGCTGATCGACCTGCTGCGGCACCTGTGCCAGACCTTGCCGGGCCTGCAGTACATCGCCGGGCACGAGTGGCTGGATACGCGCGGGGAAGTGGCCAGCGACGATCCGGATCGGCGGGTGCCGCGCAAGCGCGATCCCGGTCCGTTGTTCCCGTGGCCGCGGGTGTTGGCGGCGGTAACCCTGCAGGAACTGCGGGGTTGAATCGTGTTGCCGGGCAGAGCCCGGCACTGCGGGTTTGCTTGCCGGGCAGAGCCCGGCACTACGGGTTTTTTTGCCGGGCACAGCCCGGCATTACGGGTCCGGGCATCAGCCGGTGGCGACCGGGCGCGAGGCGTCGCTGACCCAGCCGCTCCACGAATCGGCATAGACCTTTGCGCCGTGCAGGCCGGCCACTTCCATGGCCAGCAACAGGTGGCAGGCGGTGACGCCCGAGCCGCACATCAGCACCACCTGTTCGGGGGCATGGGTGCCGATCAACGGCTGCAATGCGGCGCGCAGATCAGGCGCCGGGCGCAGGCGGCCGTCTGCCACGTTCAGCGCGAACGGTCGGTTGACCGCGCCGGGAACGTGGCCAGCCACCGGGTCGAGCGGCTCCACTTCGCCGCGGAACCGCTCGCCCGCGCGCGCATCCAGCAGCCACCCCGGCGCATGCTTGAGCCGTGCGGCGACTTCGTCGACCGTGGCGACCTGGCCGCGATCGAAACGGCCCGGATAGGGCGGTAGAGGCTCCACCACCGGTTGGTCGGTGGTCAACGCCAGGCCAGCGGCCTGCCAGGCCGCCACGCCGCCGTCGAGCACCGCGACCCGCGCATGGCCCATCAGCCGCAGCAGCCACCACAGGCGCGCGGCCGCCATGCTGCCATTCGCGGCGTCGTAAACCACCACCTGGGTATCGGGCGCGATGCCCCAGCGGCCCAGCGTGGCCGCGAACGTGTCACTGTCGGGCAGCGGATGGCGGCCGTGGCCGGTCTTGCTCAGGTCGGCCAGGTCACGATCAAGGTCGGCGTGCAGCGCCCCGGGAAGATGCCCCTGCGCGTAAGCCTGCGCACCGGACTGCGGATCGGCCAGCGCGAAACGCGCGTCCATCACGCGCACCGCGGTACTGGCCGTGGCGCGCGCGTCAAGCACGCGGGTGCCGGCCTGGCCCAGGGTTGCGGCCAGATCGACGGCATCGACCAAGGTGGTCCAGGTAGGGAGGCGGGGGGTCATTCGGTCTGCTCCAGGCGGCGACGCAGGTTGTAGAGAATGGCGGCGGTGGCGCCCCAGATGCGCTGGCCGGGCCAGCCGTACTCCAGCACGTGGCGCACACGGCCACGGTGCTCGATGTCCACGTGGCGCAGGTTGTCCGGATCCATCAGGTAGGCCAACGGCACTTCGAACACTTCGGCCACTTCATCCGGCTGCGGCACCGCCACGAAGGCCGGGTCGATCACCGCCACCACCGGCATCACCCGGTAGCCGGTGATGGTCACGAACGGGTCCAGATAGCCGAGCACCTGGACCTGCTCGGCGGGCAGCGCGATTTCTTCCTCGCTTTCGCGCAGCGCGGCAGCCACCGCATCGCGATCGTCCGGCTCGGTGCGGCCACCGGGAAAGCCTACCTGCCCACCGTGCTGGCGAAGCGTTTCGGTGCGCCGGGTGAGAATTACCTGCGCGCCTTCGGCGCGCGGCACGATGCCGGCCAGCACCGCCGCTTCCACCGGCGGACCGGGCGGCAGCAGATCGATCAGTTCGCTGCGGTTCCAGCCATCGCCGGTGGGCGGCTGGTCCAGCGGGTGCAGGGCGCGCAACAGGCGCTCGTGTTCGGCCAGCGAGCCGCGCAGCGATTGCCGCAACTGCTCGCGCAGCGGCAGCGTGTGCTGCATGACATGGTTCTGTTGGTGTCGAGTCATCGTGGACCAGCGGGTGATTTCATCCACGCTGCGCAGGCAGCCCGCGCACAGCCCGGCGCGATCCAGCGCACAGATGCCGATGCAGGGTGTGGGTATTGCATGCGTGGGGTCTGCCAGGGGATGCACCGGGCAACAGTAGCGCGAATGCACGGGATCTGCGCGGTTTTCAGGCACTGTCGGGCCGTCTCTGCGGTCCATCCACGGACGCCTGGCGTGGCACGGCGGACACAAAAAAACGCGCCGGTGATTCACCGGCGCGTTCGAGGTACAACGCGTATTACTTGACGCTGACCAGCTTGATCTCGAACTGCACCGCCACGTTCGGCGGGAACGGGGTACGCGGGTCGGCACCGTAGGCCTGTTCCGGCGGCAGGGTGACTTCCCACTTCGAGCCGGCCGGCATCTGCACGAGCACTTCGCGCATGGCCTTCATTTCGACTTCGCTGACCTTGATCGACGGGATCTGCTGCGCCGGACGCGCTTCAGCCGGACGGGTGCCGTACGGGTACGGACCGGCGACTTCCAGCTGCACGGTGCTGGCCTGGGTCGGCTTGGCGCCCTTGCCGGCTTCAACCACGCGGTACTGCACGCCGCTCGGCAGCGCCTGCACGCCGGCCTTGGCCTTGTTGGCGGCCAGGAACTGGGTGCTCTTGGTCTTGTTGTCGGCTGCGGCCTTGTCGTATTCGGCCTTGGCGGTCTGGGCACGACCCTGCTCACGCTTCTGGAAGGCTTCGACCGCCGGCTTCAACTGCTCGGCCGTGATCGACGGCTGCTTCTTGGCGTAGGCATCCTGCAGCCCCTTGACCACCGAGTTGATGTCCAGCTGCTCGCCGCGGGCGGTGAGTTCAGCCAGGTTGTTACCGTAGTCGTAACCGAAGTAATAGCTCAGCTTGCCCTTTTCGGACGAGGTGTCCTGGGCGAAGGCATTGCCCGTCAGGGCCAGGGCCGCGACGGCGACCGCGATAGAACGCAACTTCATCAAACGTTTCTCCAGGGGTGGTAACTCAGGACGCATTGGGCCGCCCTGAGGCGACGGGTTAGGATAGCCGCCGCAACGTTGAACCGCCACTAACGACGCAGGCTCTGACCTGACTTCGTTTCAAGAGTTCAACATCACTTTTTTTTAACGTTTTTCAGGAGTCCCGCCGTGGCCGACGCCCCCATCGCCCCCGCCCCTATCGACGTTGCCGATGACGGTGCCATCCGCACCGTGACCGTGAACCGGCCGGACAAGCTCAATGCCCTCAACCGCGCCACGCTGGAGGCCCTGGATGCGGCGTTTGCGGCGGCCGCAGCCGATCCGGCAGTGCGCGTGGTAGTGCTGACCGGGGCCGGCCCGAAGGCTTTCGTGGCCGGCGCGGACATTGCGGAATTGAACGTATTGACCCCAGTTCAGGGACGTGACTTCTCCCTCCTGGGCCAGCAATTGATGCGCCGCATCGAGCGCATGCCCAAGCCGGTGCTGGCCCGGATCAACGGATTTGCGCTGGGCGGTGGCCTGGAACTGGCCATGGCCTGCCACCTGCGCATCGCCGCGGACACCGCCAAAGTGGGCCAGCCGGAGATCAACCTGGGGCTGATTCCCGGCTTCGGCGGCAGCCAGCGCCTGCTGCGCCTGTGCGGCCGCGCCGCCGCGCTGGAGCTGTGCCTGCTGGGCACGCCGATCGCCGCGTCGCGCGCCCTGCAGCTGGGCATCGTCAACGAGGTGGTAGCCGCCAATGCGCTCGACGCGCGCGTGGCCGAACTGGCAGTGCAGCTGGCCAAGGCCGCGCCGCTGGCGCTGCGCGGCATCCTGGATGCGATCCACGTGGGCGGCGAAAGCGCACTGGGCGAAGGCCTGGAATACGAAAGCGCGCAGTTCGGGCTGATGTTCGCCACCGAGGACATGCGCGAAGGCACCGCCGCCTTCCTTGCCCGGCGCCCGCCGGTGTTCCAGAACCGCTGAGCCATGCACGCCGCACCCGCCCTGCCCGCCCGCCTGTTGCTGTTGGTGCTGGATGACGATCTGGACGCTGCGCTGGCAGCGGGCCTGATGGACTACGTGCCCTCACCGGGTGATGCCGCACTGCTGCCGGGCCACCCGGATCTTGCCGCGCGCCTGCTGCAGGCCCAGCAGCAGCTGCGCCGCGCCTGGGCCGCGCGCGCGCGCTACCAGCAGCGCGCGCAGCGGCTGGCCCGCCGCGCCGCCGAGCGCGAGGCGCGCCGCGCACCGCCTGCCCCTACCCCCGAACTGAAGCCGGCCCTGCCGCCCGCCGCCGCCGCGATCCTGGCGCGCGCGAAGGCCAAGGCTGCCGGCAAGACCTCCCGATGAGCACGATGAAGAGTACCCCGACGGCCAAACCTGCGCCGCGCAGCGCGCGCATGCCGAAGGCCGACGTGATCGAGATGTTCACGCGCCTGCGCGAACTCAATCCGCACCCGAAGACCGAACTGGAGTACAGCTCGCCGTTCGAACTGCTGGTGGCTGTGGCGCTGTCTGCGCAGGCCACCGACGTGGGCGTCAACAAGGCCACCCGCAAGCTGTTTCCCGTGGCCAACACGCCGCAGGCGATGCTTGCGCTGGGCGAAGACGGCCTGAAGAAGTACATCGCCACCATCGGCCTGTTCAACGCCAAGGCCAAGAACGTGATCGCCGCCTGCGCGATGCTGATCGATCAGCACGGCGGCGAGGTCCCGCGCGACCGTGCCGCGCTGGAGGCGCTGCCCGGGGTGGGCCGCAAGACCGCCAACGTGGTGCTCAACACCGCCTTCGGTGAACCGGTGATGGCGGTGGATACCCACATCTTCCGCGTGTCCAACCGCACCGGGCTGGCCCCAGGCAGGGACGTCCGCGCAGTGGAGGACCTGCTGGTGAAGGTGATCCCGGCCGAGTTCCTGCTCGATGCGCACCACTGGCTGATCCTGCACGGCCGCTATGTGTGCAAGGCGCGCAAGCCGGACTGCCCGCAATGCGTCATCCGCGACCTGTGCCGGTTCAAGCAGAAAACCGCCGCCTGACGCGGCACCGCGACTGCCATCTGCACGCAACCCGACCGTCATCTGCGTCGGGCATCAATGGCAACCCCTGACAGGGCCTGACCCGGGCCGGCCGTCGGTTTGCCTGAAACTGTCATATTTACGCAATCTTCACTAATTAGCCTGCGCAGCATCTTCCCACCTGCCTGCAAGGCTCCTCTCCATGAAACTGCATCGCCAACTCCTGACCGCGGCTGTTGCGGCTGCGCTGTTCGTCCCGGCTGCCCACGCCGAAGTGGCCATCGATGTGATCGGCGGCTCGGAGATCACCTTCGAAGGCCTGGTCCAGGCCGACGGCAACTGGTTCGACAACGACCTGACCGACCTCAACGGCGGTGATGCCGGTAACGGCAAGGACAGCGAGTTCGAACTGCGCCGCGCCGAACTGGTGCTCAAGGGCAAGGGCCCGGGCAACACCGAATGGGTGGTCGGCTACGACGCCAAGGCCGACAAGTTCCTGGACACCAACCTGAAGTACAAGCTGGCCGGCAACGCCAACCACTTCGTGCAGTTCGGCCAGTTCAAGCAGCCCAACAGCCTGGAAGAACTGTCCAGCACCAAGAACAACGACTTCATTTCCAAGGCTGCAGTCACCAATACCTACGCCGTGGCCCGTCGCCTCGGTGGCGCCTACAGTATCGGCGACAACAACTGGTCGGTGACCGCCAGCGCCTTCGGCCGCGAGCTGACCCGCAACCTGGCCCACGGCAGCGGCTACGGCGCGCGCGGTACCTGGGCGCCGATCAACGACAAGGGCCAGGTGCTGCATTTCGGCCTGAGCTATGTGGACTACGACACCGACGCGGACACCCTGCGCGTGCGTGCCCGTCCCAACGCCGACCTGGCCACCGCGCGCCTGGTCGACAGCGGCAACATGGTGGACACCGACCGCGTCAGCACGATCGGCGCCGAAGCGATGTACATCGGCGGCCCGTTCAAGGCCCAGGCCGAGTACTACACCAGCAAGGCCAAGCGCTATACCCGCGACAACTACACCAGCGACGGCTTCTACGTCAGCGGCCTGTGGAACATCACCGGCGAGACCTGGGGCTACAAGGGCGGCACCCCGACCACCGGCCTGCCGGATGAGCCGGGCCGCGGCATGTGGCAGCTGGGCGCGCGTTACGACCACATGGATCTGAACGACGGCAACGTCAACGCCAACCCGGTGGCCGGCCGTCCGCCGATCGTCGACGGCGTGCTCGGCGGCAAGATGGACATCTGGACCGTGGGCGTGAACTACTACTGGCGCTCCAACACCAAGTTCGCGCTGAACTACGTGATGGTGGACAGCAAGAAGTACAACTCGACCGCGCGTGCGTTCGTCAACGACGACCCGAACATCCTCGAAGCGCGCCTGCAGTTCTTCTGGTAAGCGTGGCGGTAACTGTGTGATGGAAAGGGCGCAGCTTGGGCTGTGCCCTTTTTTTTTATGCGTAGCCACCCCGGTCTTTTTCTGCGCAGCCCCCCATGGGGGTGGCTCTACCGGTTGCGTCACGTTGTCGCGCATGCCGGGCACCCCTGGCGCGTATGCTGGGCGCCCCCTGCCCTGTGGATGTGACGATGCGAAGTGCCCTGTTGGTGTTGCTGGCGGCCCTGTGCGGCGCCGCCCTGCCCGCGCATGCGCAGGACTGCCACGATGCCCAGGCGGCGGCGCAGCAGGCGTACCTGGAACGGGCAGGCAACGTGCTGCCCGATCTCGCCGGCTACACCCGGGACACCACCGGCAGCGTCTGCCGGCGCTGGCCGGCCCGCCCCGGGCTGACGCTGCTGGCCACGCCGGTCTGGCGCGATGGCGGTGACAACGATTCCCGCGATGGCGATGTGGAGGTGATGGTGATCGACACCGACACGCTGGCACCGCGCGCCTGGACGGTGCTGGCAGGCGCGCTGGACAGCGACGCGGTGTTCTTCGACGGCATGCGCCTGGACACCGCGCGCTACGCGCTGTCTGCCGATACGCTGGCGTTCGGGCTGCGCCTGCAGCGGCGCAATGGCTCCGGCCCCAATCCCTTCAGCGAAGAACAGCTGCGGCTGCTGGCGATGCAGGGCACCGCCCTGCGCGAACTCAGCCCGCCGCTGGTGACGCGCCGCTACCAGGCCGAGTGGGACACGCGCTGCGCGGGCGAGTCCATCGACATGACACGCACGCTCGCGGTGGGCCGGCCGCCGCGGCAGGGCCTGGCCGAGCTGATCGTCAGCGAGCGCCGGGTGACCAGCCGCAGCTGGATGGACGGCGCGCAGTGCCGCGACCAGGACACGCCGGTGGACACCGGGCGCTACGTGCTGCGCCATGACGGGTGCCAGTACGCGGTTCCGGAGGCACTGCGCCCGTTGTGGCGGGCACCTCATGACGCATGTCACGGTGCGGTCATATGACAGACGCTGCGCTGTCATCGAACCGTTATGGAATGAGCACCGGGCGGGACACCCCGCACCGTCATCCATCCCAGGAGCCACCCCGTGATCCACGCCTTCAAGTCGCGCGCCGCCGTTGCCGTCCTCGCCGCGTCGTCCGTGTTCGCCGCCAATGCCGCCGATGTGACCGGCGCGGGCGCCTCGTTCATCTACCCGGTCATGTCCAGGTGGTCGGCCGACTACAAAACCGCGACCGGCAAGAAGGTCAATTACCAGTCGATCGGTTCGGGTGGCGGTATCGCCCAGATCAAGGCGGCGACGGTCGATTTCGGTTCGTCCGATGCCCCGCTGAAGCCGGAAGAACTGGCCGCGGCCGGCCTGGCCCAGTTCCCGTCGGTGATCGGCGGCGTGGTGCCGGTGATCAACGTGGCCGGCATCGCGCCGGGTGCGCTGAAGCTGGATGGCCCGACGCTGGCCAACATCTTCCTGGGCAAGATCAAGACCTGGAACGATCCGGCCATTGCGGCCCTGAACCCGGGCGTGAAGCTGTCCGACGGCAAGATCACGGTCGTGCACCGCTCGGATGGTTCGGGCACCACCTTCAACTTCGTCAACTACCTGTCCAAGGTCAACCCGGAGTGGAAGAGCAAGGTCGGCGAAGGCACCTCGGTGCAGTGGCCGGTGGGCATCGGCGGCAAGGGCAATGAAGGCGTTGCTGCGTACGTGAAGCAGATCAAGGGCGGCATCGGCTATGTGGAGCTGTCGTACGCGCTGCAGAACAAGATGTCCTACGCGGCGATGAAGAACGCGTCGGGCAAGGTGGTGCTGCCGAGCGACACGTCGTTCGCCGCGGCTGCCGCCAGCGCCGACTGGGCCAGCTCGAAGGACTTCTACCTGGTGATGACCAACGCGCCGGGCGCGGACGCCTGGCCGATCACGGCGACCAACTTCATTCTGGTGCGCAAGCAGCCGAAGAACGTGGCCAGCGCGAAGGCGACCCAGGAGTTCTTCCGCTGGATCTACAAGAGCGGCGATGCGCAGGCCAAGCAGCTGGACTATGTGCCGCTGCCGGACACGCTGGTGAAGCAGATCGAGACCTACTGGTCGCAGAACCTGAAGTACTGATCGGGCAACAACGAGGCAATGGCGGCGGCAGGTCCTCTCTCCCCCTGCCGCCGCCGGGCGCGGATCGAAAGATCCGCGCCTTTTCTTGTTTGTGGGGTTTGTTTTTTTTAGAAGCTGAAAAGCCCAAGGCCGGAGCCGGAGCTATTGCCAAAGCCTGGCGACGTGCGGGGTCGGGTTTGCTGGCTGGGCTGGTGGGGGTGGGTAGCCGGGGCACGCTGCAATTACGTCCTTGTAAGCTCCGCCATCGCATCCATGCGATGGCGGGCCCCGGTTACCCACCCCCACCAGCCCTCGACAGTTTCCTGGCCCGTCAGCGAAAGCGTCTGCGCAATGAAGCGGGAGTGCGGTTGGATTTGGGTTGCCCTGGCCTGACGTCTGGGATCTGGTTGCTGGGATTCTGAGATGGAGGTCGGAGGTTGAGGGTCTTTCCTTTGGCTTATCCACGGCCTCCGGCCAACTGTCAGGGGCGGGGAGGAGTGGGTTCGCGGGACCGTGTACGGCATGGATGCCGTACACGAGCCCCCATGGATGCGTTCAGGGCGTGTCCCGCGAACCCACTCCTCCCCGCCCAGCCCGGGCGCAGGTTGCCCGCCAGGCTTCACGCTTTGCCCTTGAGAATTCGACCAGAACCCAAGCCCCACAAGGCCTCCACGTGCCGCCGGTCACACCGTCATACGGCTGTAACAAAAACATCATTTCATAGCAGCGTCGCCGGAGAGACCGGCCCCCTATCCCGCTATGGAGTGACCGATGAAACTGCACACGGCTGGCTTGACCGCCCTTTCCCTGGCCATCGCGCTGGGTCTTTCCGCCTGCAAGCCGGGCGCCGAAGGCCAGGCCGCTGCGCCGGCTGCCGACGCTCCCGCCGCTGCGCCGGCGGCCGGCGACCGCCTGACCGCTGAAATTTCCGGTGCCGGCGCATCCTTCATCTTCCCGCTGGTGTCCAAGTGGTCGGCCGACTACAACACCGCCACCGGCGCCAAAATCAACTACCAGTCGATCGGCTCCGGCGGCGGCATCGCGCAGATCAAGGCCGGTACCGTCGACTTCGGTTCCTCCGACAAGCCGTTGAGCAGCGAAGAACTGGCCCAGGCCGGACTCGGCCAGTTCCCGTCGGCGATCGGCGGCGTGGTGCCGGTGGTCAACATCGACGGCCTCGACGCCGGCAAGCTGCGCCTCAGCGGCGCGCTGCTGGCCGACATCTTCCTCGGCAAGGTCAAGACCTGGAACGACCCGGCCATCGTTGCCGCCAACCCGGGCGTCAAGCTGCCCGACGGCAAGATCACCCTCGTCCACCGCTCCGACGGCTCGGGCACCACCTTCAACTTCTCCAACTACCTGTCCAAGGTCAGCCCGGACTGGAAGAGCAAGGTCGGCGAAGGCACCTCGGTGCAGTGGCCCGATGGCGTGGGTGGCAAGGGCAACGAAGGCGTCGCCTCGTACGTGAAGCAGATCAAGGGCTCCATCGGCTACGTCGAACTGGCCTACGCCCTGCAGAACGGGATGCCGTATGCCTCGATGCAGAACGCCGCCGGCAACTGGGTGCAGCCGAGCGCCGAAACCTTCGCCGCGGCCGCTGCCAGCGCCGACTGGGCCAGCGCCAAGGACTTCAACCTGGTCATCACCAACGCCCCGGGCGACCAGGCGTGGCCGATCACCGCCACCAACTTCATGCTGATGCACAAGCAGCCCAAGGATGCCAAGCGCAGCAAGGAAACCCTGGCGTTCTTCAAGTGGGCCTTCGAGAACGGCCAGAAGCAGGCCAACGAACTGCATTACGTGCCGCTGCCGGCCGAGCTTGTGACCCAGATCGAGGCCTACTGGACGGCCGAGTTCAAGTGAAACAGCCAGGCCCGCGCGCGTCGCGGGCCTGAGCGGTCGTAGTGCCGGGCGCTGCCCGGCAGCACCACGCTGCACCTGTGTTGCCGGGCATGGCCCGGCACTACCCCTCTTCTTACGGCCCCCGCCTTCTCCCATGAATGCCATTGCCCAGCCTGTTCCCGCACCGTCCATCCACGACCTGCGCGACGCCCGCAACGACAAACTGTTCCGTTGGGTCCTGATCGCCACCGTCATCCTGGTACTGGTGGCCCTGGCCTGCGCCGCGCTCTCGATGCTGTGGGGCGGCCGCCATGCCCTGCAGGAGCAGGGCCTGAGCTTCTTCTATTCGTCCGAATGGAATCCGGTCGAAAACAAATTCGGCGCGCTCGCGCCCATCTACGGCACCCTGGTAACCGCGCTGATCGCGATGGTCATCGCCGTGCCGGTGAGCTTCGGCATCGCCTTCTTCCTCACCGAAGTCGCGCCGCGCTGGCTGCGTGGCCCGGTCGGCACCGCCATCGAACTGCTGGCCGGCATCCCCTCGATCATCTACGGCATGTGGGGCCTGTTCGTGCTGGTCCCGGTGATGACCGAGTACGTCACCCCGTTCCTCAACGACCACCTGGGCACGATGCCGATCATCGGCCCGCTGTTCCAGGGCCCGCCGCTGGGCATCGGCGTGCTCACCGCCGGCTTCGTGCTGGCCATCATGGTCATCCCCTTCATTTCCTCGGTGATGCGCGAAGTGTTTCTCACCGTGCCGACCCGCCTGAAGGAATCGGCCTATGCGCTGGGGTCCACCAAGTGGGAAGTCAGCTGGGACATCGTGCTGCCCTACACCCGCTCGGCGGTGATCGGCGGCATCTTCCTGGGCCTGGGCCGCGCGCTCGGCGAAACCATGGCGGTGGCCTTCGTGATCGGCAACAGCGTGCGCCTGTCGCCGTCGCTGCTGGAACCGGGCACCACCATTGCCGCACTGATCGCCAACGACTTCGGTGAAGCCACCGAAACCTACCGCTCCGCGCTGCTGCTGCTCGGCTTCGTGCTCTTCATCGTCACCTTCGTGGTGCTGGCAATCGCCCGCCTGATGCTGATGCGTCTGTCCCGCAAGGAGGGCAACTGATGTCCACCGTCGCTACGCACTCTTCCCAGCCCCTGTACCTGCGCCGCCGCATCGTCAACGTGGTCGCGCTGCTGATGTCCTGCCTGACCGCGCTGTTCGGCCTGTTCTTCCTCGGCTGGATCCTGTGGACGCTGGCCTCCAAGGGCCTGGCCGGGATCAACCTGGACCTGTTCACCAAGATGACGCCGCCGCCGATGCAGGAAGGCGGCCTGGCCAATGCGTTCTTCGGCAGCGCGGTGATGTGCGGCCTGGCCATTGCCATCGGCACCCCGCTGGGTGTGCTGGCCGGTACCTGGCTGGCCGAGTACGGCAACTTCCGCAAGGCCGGCACGGTGGTCCGCTTCGTCAACGACATCCTGCTCTCGGCGCCGTCCATCGTGCTGGGCCTGTTCGTCTACACGCTGTACGTGATGCAGACCGGCGGGCAGTTCTCGGCCTTCGCCGGTGCGCTGTCGCTGGCCTTCATCGTGCTGCCCGTGGTGGTGCGCACCACCGATGAAATGCTGCGCCTGGTGCCGTCGCAGATGCGCGAAGCCGCGCTGTCGCTGGGCATCCCGCAGTGGAAGGTGACCGTGCAGGTGCTGTACCGCAGTGCCGCCGCCGGCATCATCACCGGCATCCTGCTGGCGCTGGCCCGCATCTCCGGTGAAACCGCGCCGCTGCTGTTCACTGCCTTCGGCAACCAGTACTGGAACAGCAACGTGTTCCAGCCGATGGCTTCGGTCCCGGTGGTGATGAACCAGTTCGCCGGCAGCCCGTATGAATCCTGGCAGGTGCTGGCCTGGGCCGGCGCGCTGGTGCTGACTGTGTTCGTGCTGCTGGTCAGCCTCTCCGCGCGCGGCATCCTGCTGCGCAACCGTATCTCCCATGACTGACCTTTCCGCGGATATCGCCATGAACGATCTTTCCAACGCCGTGCCGATGCAGCGCATCGTGGTCCCGGCCTCGCATGAAAACCTGCAGACCCCGACGCCGATCAAGCTGGCCGCACGTGGGCTGGATTTCTACTACGACAAGTTCCATGCGCTGAAGAACATCGAGCTGGAGATCCCCGAAAAGCGCGTCACTGCCCTGATCGGTCCGTCCGGCTGCGGCAAGTCCACGCTGCTGCGCATCTTCAACCGCATCTACGCGCTGTACCCCAAGATGGAAGCGCGCGGTGAGGTACTGCTGGACGGCGAGAACATCCTGTCGCCGAAGTACCCGATGAACCGCCTGCGCAGCAAGGTAGGCATGGTGTTCCAGAAGCCGGTGCCGTTCCCGATGACGATCTTCGAGAACGTGGCCTACGGCATCCGCCACCACGAGAAGCTGTCCAAGGCCGACATGGCCGTGCGCGTCGAGCAGGCGCTGCGCCAGGGCGCGCTGTGGGACGAGGTGAAGGACAAGCTCAACCAGAGCGCGCTGGGCCTGTCCGGTGGCCAGCAGCAGCGTCTGTGCATTGCCCGCGCCGTGGCCCTGCGTCCGGACGTGCTGCTGCTGGACGAGCCGACCTCGGCGCTGGACCCGATTTCCACCAGCCGCATCGAGCAGCTGGTGGAAGAGCTCAAGCACGATTACACCATCGTGATTGTGACCCATAACATGCAGCAGGCCGCGCGCGTGTCGGACTACACCGCCTTCATGTACCTGGGCGACCTGATCGAACACGACCGCACCGAAGTGATCTTCTCGCAGCCCAACAAGCAGCAGACCGAAGACTACATCACCGGCCGTTTCGGCTGATCCCGGCCACGAACCTTTGGACTACACCCGCATGAGCATTCCCAACGACCATATCGTCAAGAGCTACGACGAAGAGCAGCAGCGGCTGGTGGCCGAGATCGTGCGCATGGGCGAGATGGCGGTCGCCCAGCTCGAGGCGTCGATGGACGTGATCGAGAAGCGCGACGAAAACGCTGCCCAGCGCATCATCGCCAACGACGAGGCGATCGACGGGCTGGAGCAGCAGATCAGCCACGACGTAATGCGTCTTGCACTGCGCGGGCCGATGGCACGCGACCTGCGCGAGATCCTGGCGGGCCTGCGCATTCCGGCCGATATCGAGCGCATCGGCGATTACGCCGCGAACGTGGCCAAGCGTTCCATCGCCCTGAGCAAGGTACCGCCGCTGCCGCAGATCCAGGGCCTGCGTTCGCTGGGCCGGCTGGCAGCCCAGCAGGTACGCCGCGCGATCGAGGCCTACCGCGACAACGATGCGGCCGCCGCGCTGGCCCTGCGCGACGACGACGCACGGCTGGACGCGCAGTACACGGCGCTGTTCCGCGAGCTACTGACGTACATGATGGAAGACCCGCGCAACATCACCCCGTGCACGCACCTGTTGTTCATGGCCAAGAACCTGGAACGGGTGGGCGACCACGCCACCAACATCGCCGAGAACGTCTGGTTCCTGGTACACGGCGAGCAGGTCCTGCCCCCCCGCGAAAAGCGCGACGAAACCAGCAGCACCGATCACGTCTGAACTACTGAACTATAGAAAAGCAAAAGCCGCTGCCTTCGGGTGGCGGCTTTTTTGTTTGGGTCCGCCATGTCTTCCAAGGGTAGAGCTCGGAAGCTTCGGTCTTGTGGCTCTCCCGAGCTTGGCGGCGGTGTG